>Ga0115571_1000457_pt1 | contig 30419 bp, 30 predicted proteins | sample COGITO_mtgs_1205_FD_87293 | JGI IMG/M metagenome (GOLD analysis project Ga0115571, IMG submission 87293) | Pelagic marine microbial communities from North Sea - COGITO_mtgs_120531 | ecosystem: Environmental > Aquatic > Marine > Epipelagic | place: Germany:Helgoland, sampling site Kabeltonne...
AAATATAAATATTGGAAATGCTCCTATTATTTGTAAATTCAGTTCTAGTAAACGGATTGCCCTTGGTAAAAAATAATTTTTACTAAGACAATCAATTAAAAATAAATAGAAAATTTTTCTATTTTAATCTTAAAAACCAAACCAAGGAGGTATTGGCATGGCTGATGTAAATGCAACCGTACAAAATGCTGCAGCTGGAATTGTTGGCGTTATTAAAGCGCTCATCGTGCTTTTTGTTTTCGTTAACATTATTTATTCTACTGGATTTGATCCAATAGGCGGAATAGTAGACTTAGTAAATACATTTCTAGATGGCGGTTTCGCTGGTCTGCTTGCTTTGCTGGTCTTTCTCTCGTTTCTAGGATAAATAATCAATTAGGGCCAGGAGCTTTTTTTAATAAGCTCCTGCACGCCTTTTAACAGGAGGAAAATATGCTTAAAGGTGGATTTGAAACCCTTAACGAGTGGCTTGGAATCGCAACTGATTTACTCAAGTCTCTAGTCGTTATTGGAATCGTTGTCGGTATCCTGTTTGATGACTTTTTCGGTGTGATTGAAGGCCTAGGACGAGTGATGGCACAGTTTGGCGACGCGGGGCTAGCAGGATTACTAGCATTGATGATACTCGTTATGTGGTACGAAAAAAAGTAATATGGCTTCAATGCCGTGACATTGCACCTCGGTCTATCGAGGTGCAATTACTTTTTAATAAATTTTTATATTATAGCTCAACAACTTGAATCATTTTTTATTAACAGAATAATACAATTTCTGATTTTACCCTCGCTTAGATATATAGTTACGAATTTAATTGAATAATCTGTTTTTATCAAAAACGGGAACCCCTATCATCTTTTATTAAGGTATTGATTTTTTATATTATGTAATGACAATTATAAAAATAATTTCAATAATAACATTTATTACTTCGAGTCTCATTTCGGATATAAAAGTAGTTAATAATTCAATTTCTAAGAGTTCTTTAATTAAAACATTAAAGGGTGAAAAAAAAATATATGTATCAACCAGAGATATTGTTTCTGCACTTTCGTGTCGGTTATATGAAAATTCAGAGCGTAAAAAACTAGTTCTTTACATATCAGGAAAAAAAATTAAAATTTCTGCTGGAACGAGTTTTTTAATTGTTGATGATGTTTCATATCAAATGATTGATCCTGTTCAAGAATATAATGGAGACTTATATGTTCCTGCTGAAGATTTTTTTGATATTTTACGTAAAGTTGCAATCCCGGGATTAACCTTTGATAAGCGTAAAGAATTAATCGAATTCGATGTTGTTAGATATAATGTTAGGTCTTTAAAAATTGAACAAAAATCCAACGGTACTATAATTCGTATAAATACACAAAAATCCTTTTCAGATCGTGATATTAGTTCTTTTATTAATAAGCATGGGTGGTTTTATTTAACTATTGTAGGTGGTATTGTAGACACCTCTACTTTAAATAAAACAATAGTAAGAGGAGTCATACGTAAAATTGAATCTGATCAGATTAATGAGACAGCACAGATTGCTCTTAAATTGAGGGAAGGTGTTATTAGTCAAGAATGGTATAAAAATCATGATCCAAATGAAATTGTCATAACATTACGAACAGCTTTAGGTAATAATGTTAAGCGACTTAAAAATGTAAAAGAAAGGTGGCATCTTGATACAATTGTTTTGGATGCGGGTCATGGAGGAAAGGACCCAGGAACTAGCGGTAAATATGGTACAAAAGAAAAAGATATCGTTTTAGATATTACTAAAAGAGTTGGCCGGTTACTCGAGAAGAAAACTGGTATTAAAGTAGTTTATACTAGAACTGAAGATATTTTTGTACCATTATGGAAAAGAACTAAAATAGCAAATGAAGCTGGAGGGAAAGTTTTTGTGAGTATTCATATTAATTCAAACCCGAATAGGAAAGTTACCGGGTTTGAAACTTATTTACATTCACATGATAAAACCGCCACAGCAATAGATGTAGCTTCTAGGGAGAATGCTGTTATTGAACTGGAGGATAAAAAAATTAATTATAAGAAACTTTCTATGGAAAGAAAAATAACTGCAACAATGGCAAGTAGTATGTTCTTAAAAGAGAGTGAGGTTTTGGCGTCTATTATTCAAGAAGAACTTGACAAAAAATTAACTGTTCCAAACAGAGGAGTAAAACAAGCAGGTTTTTACGTTTTATCGGGAGCAAGCATGCCATGCGTTTTAATAGAGGGTGGTTTTGTTTCTAATTCGGGAGAAGAAAAAAACTTGAAATCTCCAAGTTATCGAAAAAAAATTGCAGACGGTATCTACAAAGCTATAATTAAGTTTAAAGCATCTAGAGAAAAAGTTCTCGCTGAGGAGTAGTGGTGGATAAAAGACCTATAGGCGTTTTCGATTCAGGTCTCGGGGGGTTGACCGTTGTAAAAGCATTAAAAAATAATTTACCAAATGAGTCTGTTTTATACTTTGGAGATACTGCACGTCTTCCTTATGGTGTTAAAAGTAGAGAGTTAATAATCGAATATTCTGTTCAAATAACAGAGTTTTTAATTCAAAAAGGAGCAAAGCTGATAGTAGTTGCTTGCAACACTGCAACAGCAATGGCTCTAGAAGAATTAAGGTCGCGATTCAAAGAAACTAAAATTATTGGAGTTATTGAACCTGGTTCTAAGCAAGCTTATTTAGATACATCTACTAAAAGAATTGGCGTGATTGGAACAGATGCGACAATTAATTCTAGAGCATATCAGGACTCTTTATTAAAAATCGATGATAAAATTCATGTTATTTCAAAAGCTTGTCCTCTTTTTGTACCTTTTGTAGAAGAAGGGATGATAACAGGGAGCGCTATAAATTATATTGTAGAACATTACTTATCAAGTTTTCAGAATGATATTGATACTATGATACTTGGCTGTACTCATTATCCTTTATTAAAAGTGGCTATAGGCAGATATACAAAAAATATAAAGTTGGTAGACTCTGCATCTGCGACAGCAAAAGAGGCTAGTATTATATTAAAAAAACACAGTTTAAAAAATACCGCTGAAAAATCTTACAGCTTAGATTGTTTTGTTACAGATTTGCCGATGAAATTTGAAAGACTTGGTAAAACCTTTTTAGGTGAACCGATAGGAAGTCCTCAATTAGTTAATGAAATATAATATAGATTTAATTCTTGAAGAGTTGTATGGTTTACAACGCCTAGGTATAAAAGTTGGTTTAAAACATACAGTTCAATTATTAGATAAAATTGGGAATCCACATAATAAATTAAAATTAATCCATATAGCTGGAACTAACGGGAAAGGTAGTACTTGTTCTATGCTAAGTAATATTTTAATTGAACATGGTTTAAAAGTAGGTTTGTATACATCTCCTCATTTATTGAGGTTCAATGAAAGAATTCAAATCAATGGAAACCATATTCCAGATGATTATATCGCTCAATTTTTCGATAAGAATAGAAAGCATATAAATTTTATAAAATCGACTTTTTTTGAAACAACTACTGCTTTAGCCTTTGATTATTTTCATGATAAATCTGTTGATATCGCCATAATTGAAACAGGTCTTGGCGGCAGGCTAGACTCTACAAATGTGATATCTCCAATTGTCTGTGGAATTTCAGCGATTTCCTTTGACCATACTGAGATTCTAGGTGATACGATTGAAAAAATATCTAAAGAAAAAGCGGGGATTATAAAGGAAGGGATTCCTGTTGCCACTTTTGAACAAGAAAATAAAATTTTGCAAGTTATTGATCGTACTTGTAGAGAAAAAAACACTAGTTTAGAAATAATTCAAAATGATGATATAATTATTTCGAAAGTTGATAAAAAAGGAACTTACTTTTATTATTCGAGCTTAGAGATTGAATTACCTTTATTTGGTGACCATCAAGTTCAAAACTGTTCATTGGCTATTTGTCTTTCAAAATATGCTTTAGGAGCTGCAGTAAGTCCTTCAAAAATAAAAACTGCAATTTCAAAATCCATTTGGAAAGGTCGATTAGAAAAAATATCAAATAATAATTTATTTTATGATGTCGCACACAATTATGATGGTGTAAAAGCTATGTTAAATACTATTAATGTTCTTTATCCAGACAAAAAAAAAGTAGGGTTATTTTGTATCAAAAGTGATAAAAATATATTAGCAATATGTAAGTTGTTAAAAAATAATTTTAAAAAACTGATTGTTTGCAGCGATAAGGATGGGTATCTAGTAAAAGTTTCAGATTTGCTGAGTATAATGAATGAAAACAATATTGAATGTCTATCAGTTGGCTCTGTAGAAGAAGGGGTTAGCCTTTTAAATGAATATAATAATCCCAATTATCTAAATTTGATTTTTGGAAGTCATTACATCGCAAGTGAAGTTTATGGCTCAATTGGAAAATACTTTGACAGAACATACAATTAGTGTAATTTATATTATCTACCACAATCCCCGGTAGAGTTTTAATATATTATTTTAATGAATTATTAGGGAAACTATTTATGGATTTAAGCGAATTACAAGCTTTACGTATTAAGGAGCTAGCAGAGCTAGCTAAAAAATTAAACATATCAGACAACATATCTGGTTTAAACAAGCAAGAGTTGACTGTTAAAATATTAGAAGCCCAAGCAGAAAAAGATGGCTCTGTTTCTGCAAAAGGAGTTTTAGAAGTAATGCATGATGGCTATGGGTTTCTCAGGTCTCCAAATTTTAATTATATGCCTGGGCCAGACGATATTTATGTTAGCCCTTCGCAGATTAAAAGGTTTCGATTAAAGACTGGTCACAATGTTTCTGGGCAAATCAGACCACCAAAAGCAAAAGAAAGATTTTATGCTTTGCTTAGGGTGGAACTAGTGAACGACCAACCAGTTGAAAAATTAAAAGATTGTATTTTATTTGAAAATTTTACACCTCTTTACCCAGAAAAAAGATTTACTCTTGAAACAGATGAAAAAAATATTTCTATGAGAATTATGGATTTAGTCTCTCCTATTGGTATGGGCCAGAGAGCTCTCCTTGTTGCTCAGCCTAAAACAGGGAAAACTGTATTATTGCAAAAGATTGCAAACGCTATTAGTAAAAATCACCCAGACACAAAAAGAATAGTACTATTAATTGATGAAAGACCTGAAGAAGTAACAGATATGAAACGTAATGTTGATGCTGAGGTTGTAAGCTCTACGTTTGATGAGCCACCTGAAAGACATGTTTCTGTCTCTGATATGGTATTACAAAAAGCTAAGCGAATGGTAGAGTTTGGTGACGATGTTGTTATTTTACTTGATAGTATAACGAGGCTTGGAAGAGCGCATAATGCTGTCATTCCTCATAGCGGTAAAATTTTATCAGGTGGAGTAGACTTTAATGCATTAAAAAAGCCTAAACAATTTTTAGGTGCCGCTAGAAACACCGAAGAAGGTGGTAGTCTAACAATCATCGCAACTGCTTTGGTAGACACTGGTAGTCGTGCGGATGAAGTAATTTATGAGGAATTCAAAGGGACCGGTAATATGGAGCTCGCTCTCGATAGACACTTAAGTGATAGAAGAATCTATCCTGCCTTCGACATTATAAAGTCTGGTACCAGAAAAGAAGAACTACTGCTTAGTAGAAAAGAATTAGGCAGAATGTGGATTCTTAGAAAATTAGTAAATGGAATGAAGGTTGATGAGGCTATCCAATTTCTAATCGACAGAATAAAAAGAACTAAGTCTAATAATGAGTTTTTAGATACGATGAGTCAGTAAGGACTCTAAATATCTTATATTAATTTGATTTATGGAAACAATTGTATCTGAGTCTATAACCGCTCGCCTAATTACTGATAAGCCAATCAGGAAGACTCCTTATCAAGTTAAGGGCGTCTTTATGAAACAATTCCCTGACGAAAAAATTGTCCCTTTTCTTGATGGGCGATTGAGGAGTAAATATTTATACCCTCGAGTCCAGGTTAAAATAATTAACGAACAAATTTATATTTTAGGTATAAATGAAGGTGTCCAATCTGTTATATCGCTTTTACAAAACTTAAAATCCTTTAGTTTTGGAGACCTTTTGATAAATATTGATAACGCAGAGGTGGAAAAAAATAAAGATTCGGTTTTATTAACAGATAATTTTTTAAGGTATAAATTTATAACCCCATGGGTTGCCTTAAATGCGGGTGGGGATAGTAAATACAAGCGCTTAGAGGATAATGAAAAGCTTCTCTTTTTAAACAAGTTACTTGGTCAAAATTTATTATTTTTATCAAAGGAACTAGGTTTAAACATTTCCACAAAAATTTTCACAAAAGTAGAAGTTGAAAGTCTTGAACCTGAGAAAGTAGATGAAAATGGTTGGAAATCATTTAAAGGAGAATTCAAGACAAACTTTATACTTCCTAGTTTCATTGGTTTTGGTAATGGAATAACTAGAGGATTTGGTTCGATTTTTAGTTTGAATAATATAAATAATTTAGAGTTTAAAGATTCAAAAGAAACATCTGAGGATTATGTCAAAGAAGAAATTGATGCTGCTGATGCTACAATATCATATGTGACTGTAGATGATGCGCCAATTATGTCCAGACGAAAGAAAAAGAAAAAGTTTAAAACAAAGAAAAAAACTCCTTACGCTAAGAGTAATTCAAGAAAAACTAAGTACAAAGAAAAAACAAATAATTCTATTAAAAAAGAAACTGATAGTGATGATGAATCTAGATTTAACTCTGAAGAATATCACAAAAAGCAACATGATTTCTAAGAAACTTGATAAAAAAATATAGCTTATGAGTATAGCAGAGAGAGTAAATAAAATAAACCCTTCGTTTACTTTGCAAATGGCGACAAAGGCTGCAGAAATGAGGTCAAAGGGTCTCGACGTTATAAACTTTTCAGTTGGGGAGCCTGATTTTAATACTCCAAAACATATTCGTGATGCAGCGAAAAAAGCTTTAGATCAGGGTTACACAAAATATACTGCTGGGCCGGGAATGATTGAACTCAGAGAAGCAATTTGTGAAAAACTTAAGAGAGAAAATAAAATATCATATGACCCTTCTGACATTCTCGTTTCAAATGGCGAGAAGCAAAGCTTGTATAATGCTTGTCAAGCTATCTTTAATCCTTCAGATAGTGTAATTGTATTTTCACCTTACTGGGTCTCTTTTCCTGAATTTGTAAAAATGGCAGATGCTGAACCAGTTTTAGTAAATACGCTTTCGGAAAGTAATTTTGAACCAGATTTTGAAGACCTTGAAGCGAAGATAGATCCTTCTATTAAGGGAGTTATCATTAACTCGCCATCAAATCCTACCGGAGGAGTATGGAGAAATGAGGCTATCGTTAAATTATTAAAATTGGCTAAAAAACATGGTTGGATTGTAATATCTGATGAGTGTTATGAAAGGTTGGTTTATGATGGTACTTTTACTAGTGCTGAAAAATTAAACCAAACTCATGATATTGGTGCTACGGTTCTAACGTGTATGAGTTTATCTAAAACATACGCAATGACTGGTTGGCGAATCGGTTATAGTGCTGGTCCTAAAGATATTATAAAAGCCATGTCAAAAATTCAAGGCCAAGCTACTTCTTGTGCTAATTCAATAGGGCAAAAAGCAAGTATAGAAGCATTAATTGGTAACCAAACTTGTGTTGAAGATATGAAGAGCTTGTTTCTAAAAAGAAGAGATTTAATTGTAGAGCTTTTGAATGATTTGCCTGGAGTGAAGTGTGCAACTCCAAAAGGAGCATTCTATGTTTTTCCTGATTTTAGTTCTTATTTAAACCAAAAGGCCAATGGAAAATTATTAAAAGATACTTTTGATATTTCAGGGTATATTCTTGATTCTGTAAAGGTAGTTACAGTTCCAGGAGATGGTTTTGGTGCTCGGGGGCATATAAGGTTTTCATATGCAACAAACAGGAAAATAATTCAAGAGGGAATGACTCGTGTTAAAAAAGCCCTCGAAATGATTTAGGAGTAAAAAATGAAAAAAAATATACATCCAGAAAATTACAGACTAGTAGTCTTTAAAGATACGTCATGTGATTATTCGTTTTTGACAAAATCTACGATTGAAACGAAAGACACAGTAGTGTGGGATGATGGGAATGAATATCCGCTATACAATATTGAAATTTCTAGCAAGTCACATCCTTTCTTCACAGGTAAACAAAATTTAGTGGATACCGCAGGAAGAATCGAAAAATTCCAAAAGAAATATAGTAAAAAGTAGAAAAGCTAATTATCAAAATAGCCCTACTAGACCTTGTGTCGAGTAGGGCTATTTTTATATAATGAAAAGATTACTTTTACTTTTAACAATGAAGCCAAACATTCTCGTTGGTGGGCAAGCGGTTATCGAAGGTGTCATGATGAGAGTTCCAGGAGCATATTCAACCGCCGTTAGAGACCCAAAGGGCAATTTAAGATTAAAAAGAGAAAATTTTGCTTCAATAACCCAGAGTTCTACATTTTGGTCTAAGCCTATTATTAGAGGTATCGCTTCATTATATGAGGCTATGAAAATGGGGATGTCTACTTTGCAGTGGTCAGCAGATATTAGTTACCCTGAAGAAAGTAATAATGATAGTAATTTTTCTAAATTTTTAGATACTCTAACTACCTTTATTTCAATTTCCTTAGCAATTTTATTATTCATGGTTTTGCCAATGTGGTTAACAACTCAATTGTTGAACATAGAAAAAGATGCAATCCTTTTCAACCTTTCTTCTGGTGCATTTCGAATTTTATTTTTTATAATTTATTTATTTTTAATATCAAGAATAAAAGATGTTTCAAGATTATTTCAGTATCACGGTGCTGAACATAAGGTTGTATATAACTTCGAATCAGGAAAAGATATCTCAATAAAAAATGCACAATCATTCTCAACACTACACCCCCGGTGTGGAACTAGTTTTATGTTTATTGTTTTGCTATCAGCTATTTTTGTTTTTGCTGCGGTTGATACAATAACTATTTATTTTTTTGGAAAAATTTCACTATCAATCAGATTACTATCGCATTTACCCTTAATTCCTCTTGTGTCTGGGGTTGGTTATGAATTAATAAAAATAACATCTAAAAGCGAAAGCATGATTTTTAGGATTTTAAAGAAGCCAGGTATTCTATTACAAAATATTACGACAAGAGAACCTGATGATAAAATGGTCGAAGTTTCTATTGCTGCGATTAAAGATGCATTTGGCGATGAGTATGAAGAATATAGGGGTAAACAATTTACAGCAGAGGCTATAGAGTGAGAGATAAATTAGAATCAATTATTGAAAAATATAATTTTATCCAAGGACAAATGACCAATCAAGAGATTTTATCAAATCCTGATAAATTAAAAGATCTAGCAAAAGAATATAAACAGCTCGAGCCAGTAGTTTTAATAGGAATTGAGTATATCAAGATTTTAGATCAAATAATTGATTGTGAATCTTTAATTGACTCAGATGACCCTGAGTTAAAAGAAATGGCAATCGAAGACCTAGCTTCAAACAAGAAAATGAAAGCAGATATTGAAGAAGATTTAAAAATCAAATTAATACCTAAGGACCCTTTAGATAATAAAAATATAATTTTAGAAATTAGAGCAGGGACAGGCGGTGATGAAGCTGCTTTATTTGCAGCAGATTTATTTCGGATGTATTCTCATTTTTCTGAAAAATATAATTGGGAAAAAGAGCTAATAGCATCAAATGAAATTGGAATTGGTGGTTTCAAGGAAGTAATTATTGGTTTAAAAGGGAAAGGGGCATACGGTATGTTAAAGTATGAAAGTGGCGTCCATCGCGTTCAGCGCGTTCCAGAGACTGAAACTGGAGGAAGAGTCCACACATCTGCTGCTACTGTAGCAGTTTTACCTGAGGCTGAAGAGGTAGATGTTGAAATTAATGATATAGATTTAAAGATTGATACATATAGAGCTAGTGGTGCTGGAGGTCAGCATGTGAATAAAACAGAATCTGCTATACGGATTACCCATATTCCTACTGGGCTTGTTGTTACTTGTCAGGATGAGTCATCACAACATAAAAATAGAGCTTCTGCCTTAAAAGTTTTAAGGTCGAGGTTATTGGCTGACCAAAAACAAAAAGTAGATGCTGAAAGAGCGGCTGAGAGAAAAAGTCTTGTTTCAACAGGAGACAGGTCTGCAAAAATAAGAACATATAATTTTCCACAAGGTAGGATTACAGACCACCGTATAAACTTTACATCTTATAGATTATCAGAAGCTATGAATGGTGATCTTGAAGAAATTATTGAAAAGCTTAAAGTCGCGGAGCAGCAAGATATTTTATCTTCTGAAATAAGTTAAGAATAGATTTGCATATTTGATTGTAAGATATTGAATTCTCCTCAAAAAGTAACTAATAAAACTTGGCGAATAATCGATGTAATTAACTGGGGTGTAAAATACTTTCAAGAAAAGTCCTTTGAAAATCCAAGATTAGAGATAGAAATATTTTTACAGCACATTTTGGGGTATAAGAAAATAGATTTATATATAAATTTCGAAGAGGGAATTTCCAAAAAAAATCTTAAACAACTAAAGGAACTGGTAAAGAGGCGAGTTAAAAATGAGCCAATTCAATATATTACTGGTGTTTCAAATTTTTATGGTAGAAACTTTAATGTTAGTAAAAGTGTTTTAATCCCTCGTCCTGAAACAGAAATACTTATTAATGTATCTATAGATTATCTTTCATCAAAAAAAAACCCTTTAATAATTGATGTAGGTACTGGATCTGGCTGTATTGGTATTACTTTAGCAAAAGAATTGCCTTCATCTAATGTAATCGCGATAGATTCTTCGCAACAAGCACTTAATATTGCAAAAAAAAATTCTGAATTAATTGGTGTTGAAAATATAAAATTTATAAAACTAGATTTTTTATCTAAAAACCTTAGTTATGTAGCAGATGCTATAGTTTCTAACCCGCCTTATGTTCCTCAAAAAGATGTTCAATTTCTAATGAAGGACGTAAGAGAATTCGAGCCCCATAAAGCTCTCACTGATAATGCTGATGGATTAGAGTTTTATAGGGTTTTTGCAATTAAGCTTGATGTTATTCTCGAAAAAAGTGGCGCGTTAATTATCGAAGTAGGGCGAGGGCATCATCCAGAGGAGGTAAAAAAAATATTTAAAGGGTTTGGATACAATAATATTGAAATGATAGATGATTATAATAAAAATGTAAGGGTTTTAAAAATAATTAAATAATGGGGAAAGTAGTTCCATATATAAAGATTGTGAGACCTTTGAATGTTATTTCAGGTGCCATAGCTATTGTGTTTTCAGCTCTCATTGTTGAATATCAAGGGCCAATTGAGTTAGTTCTATTGCCTGTGTTCGTTGTCGTTTTTTTTACAATAGGAGCAAACGTTCTGAACGATTATTATGATTTTGAAGTTGATAAAATTAATAGACCAGACAGAGCAATTATAACTGGAGAAGTGCCAAGAGTACATGCTTTATATATTTCAATTTTTTCGTTCATTATTGGAATATTAATAGCACTTCAATTGAACCAATTATCTCAACTTATTTCGATTGGTATCTCTTTCCCGTTGTTAGTTCTTTATAACGCGAAGCTTAAAAATTATCCACTCATTGGGAATCTCGTTGTCGCTTTTATTTTGGGTCTTTCTTTTATATACGCAGGGTCTGTATTTAATAACATTGAGCCTCTGATGGTCCCTGCCTTATTAGCCTTTGGACTAACTCTTATTAGAGAAATTGTAAAAGACATTGCAGATATAGAGGGTGATCAAGCTATTAACTCTAAAACTCTTCCTATTGTTCTGGGTAAGATCAAATCAATAAAACTATGCGCTTTTCTTTCACTAATCTTAGGCATTTGTGCTTTTATGTTGTTTGTAATTGGATATTATAATTTTTATTATGGTTTATTCCTTATCATGACTGTTGAGATTCCATTAGCAGTGGTTGTAATTTCTTTAATAAATAAACCGACTATAGAGACAGCTAAAAGAGGGGCAAAATTATTAAAAATTTGTACCCTTGGAGGTTTATTTTCCATTTACATAGGGACAATATAATGACTTCAGAGTTTGTACATCTTCATAATCATTCTGACTATAGCCTCCTTGATGGTGCTCAGCAAGTGCAGCAGCTAGTAAACACTATAGATGATTTAAACATGGATAGTTTGGCTCTTACTGAACATGGTAATATGTTTAGTGTTGTCCCTTTTTATCAAAAAGCAAAAAAGGCAGGAATCAGTCCAATTATTGGTTGCGAAACCTATGTGGCCGTTGGTAGTAGACACGATAAGAAACTACAACCAGGCGGTGGATGGGGTAATAACCATTTAATATTACTAGTTCAAAATCAAATAGGTTATGAAAACCTTATGAAATTGGTAACAGCTGGATATCTTGAGGGCTTTTATTATCGTCCTCGAATTGATATGGATCTCTTAGAAAAACATAGCGAAGGACTGGTCTGTCTATCTGGGTGTTTGAAAGGTGAAATTCCAGAAAAAATGTTAAATGGTGATTACAATGGTGCAAGAGATGCAGCCTTAAAATATTCAGAGATATTTTCTGATCGTTTTTATTTAGAGGTTCAAAATCATGGAATTCCAGAAGAAATAGCCAATATTGAAAATATGAAAAAATTAGCTCATGATCTTTCTCTGCCACTTGTTTGTACTAACGATGCTCATTATTCTAAGAAAGAGCATTCAGAGGCGCATGACATTCATATATGTCTCGGTACTGGGAAAAATAGAGATGACCCTAACAGGTTAAGGTACGCAACACCAGAATTTTATTTTAAGACACAAGATGAAATGCATAAACTTTTCAAAGATGTTCCAGGTGCAATCGAGAACACTAGAAAAATTGAAGAGAGCATAGATTTTAAAATCACTACAGGTGTTTACCACTTACCTAATTTCCCAATTCCTGAAGACGAAAGTGATCCTGACCCAGATATTTATTTGAAAAAATTAGTCGTCAGCGGCGTAGAAAAACTTTACGCAGATATTACACCAAAGATTAATGATTTGATAGATCATGAACTAAACGTCATCAAAAACATGGGTTTTGCTGGTTATTTTTTAATTACGGCTGATTTTGTGCAGTATGCCAAGAATAAAAAAATCCCCGTTGGTCCAGGTAGAGGATCAGCAGCAGGGAGCTTAGTTTCCTACGCTCTAGGTATCACTGATATAGATCCAATCAAACATAATTTATTATTTGAGCGATTTCTAAATCCTGATAGGATTAGTATGCCTGACATTGATATTGATTTTTGCATTGAAAGAAGAGGAGAGGTAATTGATTATATTAAAAATCAATATGGTGAAAGATCTGTATCTCAAATAATTACTTTTGGTTCAATGAAAGCAAAACAAGTAATCAGAGATGTCGGAAGAGTAATGGGTTACACTTTCAGTGAAGTTGATCGTTTAGCTAAAGCAATTCCCGATGAATTAAATATAACATTAGAAAGTGCAATTAAAAAAAGTCCTGAATTCAGAAAAATGTCTGAAAATGAGTTTAAGGAATTAATTGAACACTCGCTAATTCTTGAAGGAATGAATAGACATGCTTCAATTCATGCTGCTGGAGTCGTAATTGCACCAGGTGATTTGACAAATTATGTACCGCTTTACAAGTCTTCCTCTGGTGATGTTACAACACAATATGATATGAAAGGATTAGAAGACTTAGGCCTCCTCAAATTAGATTTTTTAGGGCTTCGAAATTTAACTGTAATTAATAAAGCGCTTGATTTGATTGAGTTAAAAGGTGATCGAATTGAAATCGAAAAAGTTTCTATGGAAGAGCCCGAAGTTTATAAATTATTTGCAAATGGATTAACGATTGGTGTTTTTCAATTTGAATCATCTGGCATGCGTGAATTTTTAAAGAAGTTGAAACCCACCGCTATTGGTGATTTGATTGCGATGAATGCTCTTTACAGGCCTGGGCCAATGAATAACATTGACAATTTTATCTCTAGGAAACAGGGTAATAAAAAAATAGAGTACCCTCACCCCTCTTTGGTCCCAATATTAGAAGAAACTTATGGTATCATTGTTTATCAAGAACAGGTTATGCAGATAGCGCACGACATTGCTGGGTTTTCATTATCTGAGGCAGATATTATGAGGCGTGCGATGGGTAAAAAAGATAAAAAATTAATGGATGAACTTTCATTAAAGTTTGTATCAGGAGCTCAGAAAAATGAAATTTCTAAAAAGAAAGCTGAGGAGATATATGCTTTAATAGAAAAATTTGCGCAATATGGTTTCAATAAAAGTCATTCAACTGCTTATGCTTATATAGCATATCAAACGGCATGGTTAAAAACATATCATGCTCCAGAGTTTATGTCTGCTAACCTAACCAGTGAAATGTCTACCATAGATAGAATTGTTACGTTAATTAACGAATGTAAAAAGTTAAAAATTGAAGTTAAATCTCCAGATGTTAATGTATCTTATACACAATTTTTCCCAGTTGATGAGAATACTATCTCATATGGACTCAATGCAATCAAAAATGTTGGTGAAAAAGCATTACAAAGTATCATTGAAAATCGAGAAGAGGAGGGCTCTTTTAAATCTATATTTGATTTTTGTTCGAGGATTGATCAACAAAAAGTTAATAAACGAGTATTAGAAAGCTTGATTAAATCTGGGGCAATGGACTCATTGTCTGGAACTAGAGCACAGAATTTTGATGCAGTGGATACTGCAATTAAATATGGTCAGCAGCTTCAAAACGCAGGCAACAAAAACCAAGTGGACCTTTTTTCTACGGGAGAGAATCAAAGCTCGCTCATTAAAGTTCCTGATTTAAAAGATATTGAGGATTGGAATGAAAAAAAATCACTAACTCATGAAAAAGAAGTATTGGGGATGTATGTATCAGGGCATCCTTTGTTAGAACATGCTGATGATGTTGAAGAATTTACATCTGTAGACTTTTCAGATAGTCTCACGCTTAAAAAAAATGAAATTGTTACTGTAGGTGGTATGGTAACAAAAATAACAAAAAAATATGATAGGCGAAATCGTGCTATGGCATTTTTTGAAATGGATTGTTTTGGTGGGAATGTAGAGGTAATTGCATTTTCAGATTGTTTCGAACAATATGAAGATTTAATTGAAGAAGATGCAGTTATATTTATTAATGGAAAAATGGCGGATGACACTAACTTTTCTGATTTAAAAGTAATGGCAGACACAATAGTCTCCGTTGAAAACGCCAGAGAATATTTCTCTAGAAAACTGGTAATTAATCTTAAATCTCAAAATATTTCGCCAGAAGATGTTGAAGACCTTTATGAGTTCTCTAAGAGGTTCCCAGGAGAATGCAATTTACTTTTTCATTTGTCAAATCCAAATCCTGCTATTAGTAAACCAGTAACTGTATTAGCCCATAATATTAAAGTGTCTACAGATAAAAATTTTATTAGACAGTTACGTGATAAATACGGAAAAGAAAATATTCGAGTAGAATGATTATTGTCGCACAAAGATGCTCAAGTGCAAAAGTTTTGATAAATAAGAAGATTTTTTCAGAGATTCAATCCGGATTATTACTGCTCGTAGGGGTAGAAAAAGATGATGATCAAAAAGATATTTTTAAGGTAGTTGATAAGATAGTAAACCTTAGGGTCTTTGAAAATGATGAGGGTAAAATGAATTTATCAGTTTTAGATATAGCTGGTTCTATATTAGCTGTTAGTCAGTTTACTCTTTGCGCAAATGTTAAAAAAGGGCGACGCCCTAGTTTTGCAAATGCAGAATCCCCTGATATAAGTCTTGATTTGTATAAAAAATTAACAAATGAATTTCGTTCAAAAGGGGTCAGAACATTGGAAGGTCTTTTTGGAGAGACAATGAATGTTGAATTAAACAATGATGGCCCAGCAACGTTTATTATTAATTCAAATAAATTATAAATTTTTAATTACTAATAATTATGAACTAATATCAAGGATAATTAATTTATTAGAAATATGAAAAGAAAAATAAGAATTGTGATGGCAAAGCCTGGCTTAGATGGCCATGATAGAGGTATTAAAGTATTAGCGGCTGCATATAGAGATGCAGGTATGGAAGTTATTTATTTGGGATTAAGACAGACTCCAGAAATGATAGTTTCTGCAGCTCTTCAAGAAGATGCAGATGTTATAGCATTGTCAAGTCTTAATAATGCACACAACACAATATTCCCTCGTATTATAGAATTAATGGCAGTGAAGCAGTTGGATAGTGTTTTATTAATTGGGGGTGGAATAATACCTAAAAAAGATATTGAGGTCCTTGAAAGTTCGGGAGTGGGTAAATTGTACGGGCCAGGGACCCCAGTAAAAGAAACAATTGAGTTTATAACAAATTGGGTAAAAAAAAATAGGCGATAAAATGGATCTAAAAAACCAGATAGAACTTGAATTATATTTTGCTGATCATTTTGATACAATATTATTTCCTGTTTTAGCTGATATCTATTTAAATCAAGAAGATTACAGAAGAGCTAGAAAAGTTTGCAATATTGGCCTTGGTTATCATGAAAACGACTCTGCAGGCAGATTCGTTCTCGCTAAGATTGAAAAAGCTGAAGGGAATTTAAAAGACGCTGAAAAAGAATTGAAGCATGCTATCAAATATAGTCCAGACCACATAGATGCAGCCATTATGTATTGTGAAATCCAAACCGTATTAGGAAGGTCTCCTTCTCGCTTGCTCACTTCTTGGAAAAAAGTTTTTTTGTTAGACCCCTCAAATCAAACTGCAAGAGAATTCATTGAAAAAATAGAATCATCGACCAAAGAAAACAGTAAAGCTAAGCCTCAAGCAAAAAAGAAGATAAAAAAAACAAACGCGTCGAAGACAAAAAAGAAAGTAGAAGAGTCAACTGATTCTTTAAATGTTAGTGTTAGGCTGGCAACTTTTACGTTAGTAAATGTTTTAAAAAATCAGGCCTTGTTTTATCAGGCCCTTGAAGTTTTAGATCTTTTAGAACAAAAAGGAGAAGACCCTGATATGATTCGTTTAGAGAGGAACTCCGTAAAAGCATTAATTAAAACATCTGAAAAAGAGAATAAAAAATCATGACTGAAAAAATATACTATAAAAGACAAGAAAAATTAAGAAGCGTTCTATCAGAACACAGCTTAGATGGATTATTAATAACTAATCTTACAAATATTAGATATATATGTGGATTTACTGGATCGGCGGGAACCTGTTTAGTGACAGATAAAGGGCAATATTTTATTACAGATGGCAGATACATAGAGCAATCAAAAGAGCAGGTGAAAGGTTTTGACCGTTATATTGATATGGACTCTCATTTTTCAATTATCAAAAAAAATAATTTATTAGATTCAAATTTGAAAATTGCTTTTGAAGCAGATCATGTGAACTTTACACTTTATGATTCTATGAAAAAAATATTTAATGGAGTTGACTGGGTTAGTACCCAAATGATTGTTGAAGAGCTTGCTTCTGTGAAAGACAAGACTGAAATAGATGCTTTTAGGGTAGCGGTTGAAATTACTGACAAAGTATATGAAGAAATTCTTCCAATGCTTCGTCCAGGTTTTACTGAAAAACAGGTCGCAAATACTTTAGTGTCAAAATATAGAGAGTACGGTGATGGTGAAGCTTATTCTCCTATTGTAGCCACCGGCCCAAATGGTGCATTGCCGCATGCAATCCCAACAGACAGGGAATTCAAAAAAGGTGACTTCATTGTAATCGATGCGGCTGCAAAATATGCGGGATATCACGCAGATATGACTCGCACTCCTGTAGTTGGAGAGGCGACAGATAAGCACCGTGAAGTTTATGCTATTGTAAAAGAAGCGCAAAAGAGGGGGTGTGAAATTGCAAAAGCAGGCGTTCCTTGCCAAGAGGTTGATGCAGCAACCAGAGATTACATACATGAAATGGGGTATGGAGAATATTATACACATGGAACTGGTCACGGCTTAGGACTGGAAATACATACTTCTCCGCGCTTTTCTCCGACAAGTAAAGAGGTACTTAAAGAGAATAATGTCATGACAATTGAGCCGGGTATATACATTGCTGGTTGGGGTGGCGTTAGAATTGAAGATGATGTTATTATTAATCAAAATGATTGCGAAATTCTTAATAAAACGACTAAAGATTTAGTTGTCTTGGACTAACTATAGTTTGGGTTTTATATAAAGATGTTTTGATTATTATTGTATAATTAAAATATAATATAATGACAACTAATGTTACTCTTGGAAAAGAGGTTATGATTGATGGTATCAAAAAACTGTCATCCAATGATATAAGGTTAAAAACTTTTTTACAAAAATTTAGAGTACCTGTTTTACCAATCGAAAAAAATTACTTCTGGTCTCTTTGTAGGTCTGTCATCTATCAACAAATAAGTGGAAAGGCAGCGAAAAAAATATCTGATAGATATCTTTCTTTATTTGATCAAGATGTAAAAATGACACCTGCCGACGTATTGGATATTGATATTGAAAAAATAAATAATGTCGGTATATCAAGGCAAAAATCTAGTTACATAAAAAATATAGCAGATGCTTTTAGTAATAAGATTATTAATGAGAAAAATATTTCTGAATTAGATGATCAAGAAATCATTAAGCAATTGACCAGTATTAAAGGAGTGGGCAGATGGACAGCAGAAATGTTTCTAATTTTTACGCTCAGGAGAACAGATGTGTTCCCAGTAACTGATTTGGGAGTACAAAAAGGGTTTCAAATATTTTATTCTTTAGATGAATTGCCAACGATAGAAATGATGAATCAAAAATCTGAATCATGGAGACCATATAGGACGATAATGTCCTTGTATCTTTGGTATGCTGTTGAGGGCCCTTTCGAGTGGTAGTAGATAACAAAAATATTAAAGTAATTTTTTTCGATATAGGTGGAGTATTGCTTGAGATACACCCTGATAAAATGTTCCATTACATATCAAATATAACAGGTATTCATTTTGAAAAGGTCAAGTCTTCCTTTCCAGAAAAAAGTCACGATATCTATGAAAAAGGTCAAATGACCAATAAGGAATGGTTCCAGGTTTTCAAAATTGCCTTATCTAATAATTCATATTTAACAGAAAATAAGTTTTGGGATGCATGGGCAATGATTCTTGGAAAAGAGACAAAAGTGATAGATGTGTTATTGGATTTAAAAAAATATTATAAAGTTTGGCTCCTCTCAAATACAAATCCAAAGCATATAAGTGATGAGCTTGATAATAAATATGTATTCCCACATTTGGTTGATGGAACTATTTATTCATACAAAGTTGGGCTAAGAAAACCAGATAAAGAAATTTATTTAAAAGCGTGTGAACTCGCTGAAGTAGAACCAAAAGAAAGTATTTTTATTGACGATTTATCTGAAAATATTTATGGCGCAAAAAAAGTTGGATTGAAGGGTATTCATTACAAAAGTGTTTCGAATCTTAAAAGCGAATTAAAATTATTAGGGATAGTTGAATGAAAATTTTATTTACAGTAGTTATTATTACCTTAAACTTTTGTTTTTCTCAAGGCGCTTGGATGTTAAGTAATCGTACGCACCCAGAACTTGAATGGGCGACAATAAAGACAAAGAATTTTAATATACACTACCATGATGATATTTACGATATTGCTTTAAAAGGAGCAAATATAGCAGAAAAAGTAAGACCAATTTTGATGAAGCAAGTTGGCTTAGATTCTCTAATAAGACTTGACATTGTTTTCACTTCAGAGGATGAAATAATGAATGGTTTTGCAGTCCCAGCTAATTATACTGTTATATGGGTAGATCAAAATGATGTTGCTGTTTGGAATGAGGGTGAAAAGTGGTTAAGAACAGTTCTTGCTCATGAGCTTCAACATCTTATTTATTTTAACGTTATTAAATCATGGCTACCGTTCCCAATGAATCAATTGTACGGAGGTGCACCAGCTTGGGTCGTTGAAGGTTTAGCTGAATATTTTACGGAGCAATGGAGACCATTAAGGTTTGATATTTCTCATAAGTACCATACCCTTAAAAACTCATTACATAAAATACAAGATCCTCATAATGATGGTTTTTCGAAAGTTCTTTATTTTGCAGATAAATATGGTGATCAAAAACTTGTTCAAATCTTAAATCACAGAGATAGTTTAAAACTATTCAATTTTCCTCAAGCTTTTGAAATGCATACGGGAGTTACTATTAAGCAGTTTGAAGAAGATTGGCGTAGACAAATGAGTACATATTATTACGGATTGAGATCTCAAAAAGAAACGTATGGGGATGTGGGTAAAACGTATGCATTACCTATGAAAGATGTTTATGGTTTTGATTGGTTCAAGGGAGACTCTACAAAAATTTTAATGGTCGGTAAATTAAATAAAAATCAGAGAGATTTATCTTTAGTATTGGCAATTAGAGATACAAGTAAAGAAAGAGCTAGAAGAAAAAACCTTTTAGAAAAAGGAGAAAAAATAACAAAAAAGAACACTAGACCATTATGGAAACTTAAAGAGATTGATTATGGTAGAATTTCAAATTTTGTAAAAGTATCACCTGATGGCTCAAAAATCCTTTATTCAAAATATGGATTTGGTGAAAATCAATCACTCACCTGGGATGTTTACTACCATAATATTGATTTAAAAAAGAACGAAAGAGTAACAAGATCTAAAAGAGCTAGTAACGCTTGCTGGTCACCGGATAGTAAAAGCATTGCCTTTGTTGCACATAAAAACAGCTCTTCAAATTTGTATATTACATCATTAAGTGATATCAGTAATGTTAGGAGAATAACTAATTATTCTGGGGATGTTCAAATCGTAACCCCTGCGTGGAGTCCGGATGGTAAAAGCATAGCCTTTGCTTTATCAAAAGAGGATGGGAATATGGATATTGTTGTTTTTGATTTAGAAAGAAAAGAACCGATTAGGATAACGAAAGATAAGCAAGTGGACTACCTACCTGTCTGGCATCCTAGTGGTAACAAAATCACATATACATCCCACTCGAATATGACTCCTAATTTTTATACTGTTGATATAAAAACGTCACAAATAATTCAAAATACGAATGTAGGTGGCTTTGTCTCTAGTGTTGGTTGGAAATTTGATAATTCAGCTATTACAGGTATGACTTTAGGTGATGTTGATTCTTCAAGGGTAGTGGATATCTTCCCTAATAGATTAGCTAATATTGATGAAATTAAGATGAATCCTAAATTCTCAAGTTGGAAAAATAAGACTCCTGATATTTCCATACCAAACCTTGATTCTATTCCTGATATTATTGATAGCCTGGAATCAATAAAATATTCTTCACTTAGAAACATAAAGCACTTTGCAACGATTATAATTCCCGATATTACTGGATTAGTCTACAATGGTGCTTATGCTGATGCAACTGGACGAGAGATGTTCCAATCATTTGTTTTTAGTGATTGGAAAAATATCGCTGGTGGGTTCGGTTATTTAAATGCAACCGGAAAACCAATAGGTGGTTTTTGGGGTTTTAATTATTACAAAGATATATTTTTTAAAGAAAGAACATATAATAAAGATAAGGGCTCTTTAATTGAATTTTATAATGGTGTGGAATTGTTTGGTTATCAGAATTATAATTTTGGTAGAAGGATTTCGAGCAATCATAATTTAAAATATTCATTAACATTTTTTAATCGTGAAGTAACCTATCAGCCAGATAGTTTAGATGTTTTTCAAGAACTTGTTCCGCAAAGTGGAGAAGAAGGTGCTTTTTCTATTTCATATACATTCGTGAATAAAAGGCCGGAACTGAATGGTGTTTTAATGCCTCGGAATGGATATGGTCTAAGACTATCCACCAAGTTCATCGATGAAAAAATTTGGGGTGATTTCACCTATAATTATTACGAATTAGATTCTTATATAAATCAAAAAGTTGGTCCATTTACTTTTTATTCTAGAGCAAGGTATGAGAATATTTCAGGATCACCTCCTAATCAAGAGACAACTGGCTTAGTTGATATTCCAACTAATTACTTTGCTGGGCAGATTATTCTTGGTAAAGAGCATATGAGTCCTCGAGGATATACTGGTTCTATTTTGGGAAGTAGTGCTTTTATTGGTACAGCAGAATTTAGAAGTCCTCTAATTAATTTAAATATTATCCAAATTTTAAAAATTATTAAAGCTGGTAAAATATCATTTTCTATGATATCTGATTATGGAAAAGTTTGGGGTTCTGAGAATGAAAACTGGGTAGTTACGGCAGGCATAGAAAGTAGGATTTCATTACTAATTGGCAATTTTCCGCTTTTAGTTTATAGTGCAGGAATTGCACAGACGACTAATGATTGGTCAAAAAACCCAGATGCTAAAAATGTGGATCCTTACTTTAGATTAGCTTTAGTCAATCCTTTTTAATTCAATAACCCTTTTCGGTTTATCGAAATATATATGGTTATTGGATCGATTCTAAATCGATTACTGCTCTCTGTATATACTTCTCTATCAATACCGATTACAGAACTCCAGTTTTCATTTATTAGAAATTGAAATTCTACTATTGTTTGAAATCTAGATAAATTGAATAAAACAATTTCTGATATTTGATGGTAGTATTCAAGTTCCGCTTTCGTTCTGACTTTGTTAAAATCCCTATCGATTGTAATGGCGCTTTTTAAGTATGTCGTTTTTTCATCACTTTCTATGAAATCTGATTTATCATATGCCCATCCAATTTCTGAAGTAATATTACCCTGAAGTTCATCTTTAATAAGAGCGCCAAGGCCTTGATTAAAATGATATCTTAAATTTTCTCCAGACTTATGATAAACGTATGTAGTAAAATGATAAAGTCTTGAGTTAAAATCATATTTATTACTTGATTTTGACCTTATTCTAACATCTGAAACTGATTTGAAAAAGTGTGCATATATTCTCAAATCTCTAAAAGTATTATCATTAACCCTTTTTATTCTATAAAAAGAGGATAAGCCGGTTTGATTTATTTCAGTATTACTAACTACTCCAAGCCGAACAAAATTATTCCAAACAATATTTTTTTCTTCTGGGTTATGAGCGAAAAGGTATGATAATGCAAATAAAAAGACTCTCTTTTTAATCATTGTTTAATTCTTTTACCAGACTGCATCATAATTAATGCTAGGCTAGTAAATAATATCGTTAACAATATTGCCATCCAAAGACTTGTGCTAACTGGAGAATCACTTTTTTCTAAAATTGTATATCTAATACCATTTATCATATAATAAATAGGATTTAGAAAACTAAGGCTTTGAGCCCAGTTTGGGAGCATATTAATCGAGTAAAAAACTCCACCTAAAAAGCTTAAAGGCGTTAGAAAAAAGTTCTGGATCATTGCAAGTTGGTCCCAGCTTTCTGCAATCTGCCCCATTACTAATCCCATGCTAGAAAATGCCCATGATACTAGAAATATAAAAAGTAAAGTTCCTGCAATATCATGTACTGGCAAATCAATTAGAACTATACCTACAATTAAGACTAAGATCCCATTAACCATGCCTCTCACAGTACCTCCAATAATATAAGCAAGTGCAATTTCAAAACCGGAAAGAGGAGCAGTCAAAAGATCAGGAAGCTGTTGTAAAAGTTTCATTTGTAACATTGAAGATGAGGTGTTAGATGAGGCATTTGTAAGGGTATTCATCATAATTAAACCAGGTAAAATAAACATGGTATATGATATACCTTGAATTTCAGATATTCTTTGTTCTAAGGTGAATCCAAATATTAAAATATACAAAACAGAAGAGATCAGTCCTGGGATGACTGTCTGGCGATAAACAGAAAAAAACCTACCCACTTCTCTACTTGTTAATGTGTATAGCCCAACCCAGTTAATCATAACTAACTTTGATTTTATTCATTGATACTCTTACCTGTTAAATTCAAAAAAACATCTTCTAATGAAGAAGTTTCAGTTTTGATACTGTGGATAGCAATATTTTTTGAAGACAGTTCGTGAATTATTTTTGGTATAGCTAATTCTGGATTTTTAACACTGAAATGAACTCTTGAATCTTCAACAGTATATTCTTGATCTAAAGTAGGAATTTTTAAATCATTAATATTAGTATTTTTTGATAATTGAACTGTAACACCCGATTTACCTAATTCTTCTGTAAGTGCCTTTGGAGACCCTTCTTTTAAAATTTTCCCTTCATCTATGATTGATACATTTTCGCAAAGTAATTCAGCTTCCTCAATGTAATGAGTTGTTAGGAGTATAGTTTTTCCTTTGCTATGAAGTTCTCTAAGGTAGTTCCATAGCTCATGACGGAGTTCGACATCCACACCAGCAGTAGGCTCATCAAGGATTAAGATATCTGGATCATGCACTAATGCCTTTGCAATTTGAAACCGTCTTTTCATACCTCCTGATAATTGGCGAAGTTTAGAATTTCTCTTTTTTTCTAAACCAAGTTTATTTAGAAGTTCATGAATTTTTGATTTAGCATCAATTCGATTAATTCCATAATAACCAGCTTGGAAGTATAATAGTTTTTCAATACTGAAAAACCAGTCCAGAGATAGTTCCTGTGCTGCAATACCTATTTTAGATCTTGTCTCACGATAATCAACGACTGTATCTTTTCCAAAAACGAGACAATTGCCACTATCCTTAAAAACTAAGCCAGTAAGAATATTGATTGTTGTAGTTTTCCCTGCCCCATTTGGCCCCAGTAATCCAAAAAATTCCCCATTAGAAATGTTTACGTTTACGCCATTTAGTGCATGAACATTTTTGTAGGATTTTTTAAGATTACTAATTTGTATGGCAAAATTGTTCATAAAGGACAATTAAAATCCAATTTCTGAATCAAAGGGACTTGGAAAATCAAAACCTTCTGATCCGGGGAAGTGAGCGATAGAAACAATAAACCCCCATGGAATCAATATAGATGCTTCGACTTTTTGAGTAGTATTTTTTGTTGTTGAGTTCGTTTTTGGTATCTTAAACTGAGGTTGATAAATCCAGATTCCGTGCCCATCATAACCTTTTACGCGAGCAAAAATTTTGTCACTTTCAATCCCAATTTTTTTAAGTGGCTCATGCCCTTCCAATATTATGAGTATTATATCGCCAACTACTTCTTCAATGTTCATCATATTCAATCCATAAATTAAGGTAATATAGCTTAATAGTAATTATACAAAATTAGTATTTAACTATTATTTAATAGTTCAATAAATTTTTCTTCAGATAATATAGTTATAGACATATTTTTTGCTTTTTTAACTTTTGAACCTGCATTTTTACCGGCGACTAAATGCGTCGTGTTCTTTGTTAAAGCGCTCTTTGTATCTCCTCCGGCATTTTCAACGCTTTTTTTCGCATCATTTCTGTTCATTAGCTCAAGCTTTCCCGTAAAAGCAAATATTGTTTCGCTTAAATGATTTGATAGACTCTTTTTAGGTTTGATGATTTGGACACCGTTAGATAAACAATTTTTAACTGAGGATTTATTTTCATCATTTTTCCAAAAAGAGACTATTGATTTAGCTACTATTTCCCCAATTTCATCTAAGTTAATTAATTGTTCTTCTGTTGACTCTATGAAATTATTTAAGTCTCCTTCATATTTTTTTTCTAATATTTTAGCCGTGTGCTCTCCAACATTTCGAATGCCTAGGGCATATACAAATCGAGAAAATGATGTATTTTTTGAAGCATTAATTGATTCAATTATATTTTGTGCAGATTTTTTACCCAGGCCTTCAAGTTTTGATAATTTTTCTTTGTCGATTGTAAAAACTTCATCGATATTTTTAATTAACTGGCTATCAATTAGTTGTTCAATGATTTTTACACCTAAGCCCTCAATGTTCATTGCTAACTTTGAGCAGAAATGTTGGATTCTTCCTTTGAGTTTTGCGGGGCAACTAGGATTTAGACACCTTGTAATTGCTTCATCTTTTAATTTTACTGCTGGTTGAAAACATGTTGGGCATGATGAATCAATTTGAAATTTTGGTGAGTTTTCATTTTCACGACTTACTACCTTTACAATTTTTGGGATAACGTCCCCAGATCTTTCAATTAGAACGCTATCACCAATCCTAATATCTTTTCTATTTATTTCATCCTGATTATGCAAAGTAATATTAGTGACGGTTACGCCTGACACATAAACTGGTTTTACTTTTGCAACGGGAGTTAAAGCGCCAGTTCTACCTACTTGCACAGATATATTAATTATTTTACTGGTTACTTGTTGAGCCTTAAACTTTCCAGCGATGGCCCAGCGTGGTGATCTACTTCTTGAACCCGCTTTTTCCCTTTCAATATATTTATTAAGTTTAAAAACAGTGCCATCGATTTCATAATTAAGGTTATTTCGATTTAATTCTAGATTATTATGATAGTTTATAATACTTTTAGTTCCAGTAACTTTTTTTATCATTTTATTCACAGGTAGCCCAAGGTTTTTAATATGAATTAAAAAATCTTCATGAGTTTCATAGTTTTTTCCTTTAATGACACCTGGTTCATAACAATTTATAGATAATGGTCTTTTAGAAGTTATCTTCGGATCTAGTTGCCTCAAACTCCCTGCAGCGGCATTTCTAGGGTTTGCAAAAATTTGTAAACCCTGCTCTAATTGATATTTATTTAATTCGTTAAAATCATTTTTTTTTATGAAGACTTCACCTCGGACTTCTAATAACTTTGGGAAAGTAGAGCCTAAAAGTTTCAAAGGTATAGACTTAATTGTTCGTAGGTTTTGAGTTATGTCTTCTCCCTCAAAACCATTACCTCGTGTTAAACCCTTTATGAAATTACCATTTTGGTATATTAATTCGACACCAATACCATCCAGCTTAGGTTCTGCCATATATTCAATTCTTGATTCTGTTTCTAATAGTTTTTTAATTCTGTCGTTGAACAAAGATAGTTCTTCATTATTCATTGCATTTGAAAGAGAGAGCATTGGTGTGCGGTGTGCTGAAGTTTCAAATCCTTCTAATGGTTTTGCTCCAATTCTCTGAGTTGGTGAATCTTGATCTATTAAAGTAGGGTTTTCGTTCTCTAATTTTTGAAGTTGTTTAAACAAATCATCCCATTCTTTATCGGAGATAATTGGATTATCTAAAACATAATAGTGATAATTATGTTTTTCTAAAGAAAGTTTAATTTCATTCAATTTATCTAGAATAGTTTTCATTGATTCAATCGTTTTTTTTGCTCATAGTATTGTACTGGGTCAATGAAGTTTTTCTGAATAGGCTCTAAAACATTTTTTTTATTTACCGGTGCTCCATAGATTTTACCATCTGTCGTTCGCACAGCAAAAAAATAGTCGATTGAGTTGCCAGGAAAATCTTTTATGTTAACCTTATATTTATATAGGCCACTTTCTCCATTAAGAAGAATTTCTCTATATGTTTTCATGCTATCAGTTTTAAAGAATAGGAGCACAGATATAATTATTGATTCGTTTAACTCAGTTACTAGTGACAATTCAAATGGACGTCCAATAAAAAGTGGTTCAGGTGGACTATGAAAAAGTTTTATGTTTTTAATGTATTCAAGATGAATTTCATTGCCTATTTGGTCATTTGGGTTTTGTGAAAATAAATATTGTAAAGAAATCAAGTATATAACATGCGCTAAATTTTTTAGCATAATTCCCCATCAATACTGTGGTAATTCATTTTCAGCTTATCAATTCGTTTTTCTTTTAAATTGTATACGGTACATGTGTCATAAGGGTTTGCATAAATGTGGAGGGTTATAACAGGTTCATTACTACAGTTTTCTATTGAATGAATATCTGCGGGTCCATCTAGATAGCCTTTTGATGCAGTGATTTTTTCTTCAAGATTGAGTTCTAGGGGAGCTAACGATTTAATTGAGTAGTTACTGATTTTTAAGCTCCCGCTAATCACTTTAAACCAGCATTTTTCTCCCTCGTGCCCATGTATGGGAGCCATTTGATTCGGCAGCCAGCATAATAGGATTATTTCAAAATCATCATTTCTAAATATTCTATTTCTGGTGTACATAGATTTACTAAAGTGAGAATGCTTTTTTATGATATCTTCTTGTGCTACACTATTTAAAATAGAAGATGAAACGTCTTTTACTGGGAAGTCATAAAGACTATGTTTTTTTAGTTGGCTAATTAATGATTTCATTTTTCTTTTCCATATTAAAGGTGGACCAATTTTCTATTTTTCTTTGCGTAATGCTATTACTTAAACAATCTTTCATCCAAGCATTTTTAGTTATTTCACTTTTAATAAAATACCTGATCGCACAACCAGCATCACTTTCAAAACTAGCAGGCACATCTAATTCTTTATTATGAGCAATTATGATAAATTTAGAAATTGTCTTTTTTGAATATTGTCCAACTTCGGATAGTGAATTCATTGCTTCAAAAATATAGTTTGTATTGTTAGAGTTTGATTCAATTTCTAGTTGTAAAACGATTCCTTCTTTGTTTTTATAAAAATGTATTCCCAGTAGCTCTAAGCTAGATGAATTTGAGTTGTATTTATAATCGAGAATCGATTTAATCTGTTTTTCGCTATATATCGGCTTTAAATCTCCCGCATATGTAATACAGATTAGCATTGATAATGTTAAAATAGCGTTCATTTTTTTTGTTTACTTATTAATATAATGCCAAACATTAAAAGTAAACATACGAAAAGAACGGATGTTTTTTGAATTTTTTTCTTTGAGGTTACTACTGAACTAGCATGTAAATCATAGTTATCAGATAATAACGAATCTAATCCGAATTTCCAAATTAAGGTGTCTGCGTTCATTGACATTGCATTGCCAGAAATTGCTTGACCTGGTAATAATAATTTTATTATAAAGTTATCATCTTTTAATCCCAATGAAGATTTCAAGCGATCTTCATGCACTTTCATTTTTTTTGATAAAAAGGCCGAAAATTTTTGACTTACTTTGAATGGTCTCAATGTATTGTGGATGAAAACGGTTCTATTATCTTGAATATTTTTTAATTCATCAAAAGTTGAAACCCTAGAGAATGAATTTTTAAAATGATTAACCAATCTAGGTCTATTTATTTCTTCTTCTTTGTAAATGTCATTTTCTTCTAAATCAGTAAGCGCCTTATCTATAATTACCGTTAATGCTTCCGGTAGCCACAAAAGACTATCTAATTTATTATTCATTATTGCTTTGTAAAGAATTGGGTACTCATTTTGTATGTTTCTTCCAATGAACTTCATTTTAAAACTATTTATTTTTGAAATAGATTTAATTTTTTGTTGAAAATTAAAATCAAAGCCTAAACTATATTTGGGATTGAAATTAAATATTGAATCTTTTATGACAAAGTGAGATATAGATTTCCAAACTGAATCAGTTTTAATTAATTCATATGAGCTATTTTTATCATTGAAAGGTGGGTGCTCAAAATCATTATCAAGAATATCTGTAGAATCGCCAATACTTATAATCCTCAAGTAAGTTTTGCCATCAGGTAGTATTTGAATAAAAATTTCATTCTCAACACAAGACATGTTTAAAAAAATAATTAACAATATGGAAAATTTTATTTTCACGTTATAATATGAATTTACGAAGTAATTATTTGTCAGGGGAGTTGCGCAAATCATATAATTAATGTTATTTTTATCTATGCTTATAAACCTATTGAGAACCACTACCCTACTTTTTTTATTATTTGCATCCCAACTATTTTCTCAAAAAACAGGTCAGCATACTTTTATTGTTAACACTGATCATGGTTTTATCGACTATGCCAATAGAATAATTGTTTGTAGAGGGACATCCGAAATTGAAGAAAAAACGCCAGTAGATAATTCATTAAAACTTGTAGCAAAAAATTTAAAAATAGCAAAAGCTGAGGCTAGAACTAAAGCCCGGTCAAACTTAATTGAATTAATGAAGCAGGTCAATTTTGATGGGCGTTCAGTTGGTGAATTGATGGATGATGAGCCTCTTATTGAAAGCAGATTAGAAGGTTTAATTGGGAGTGCTTACCAGCAAGGTGAAATAGAGTATTTAGAAGGCGATAAAGTTGCTATAGCATTAGCAGTTAGGATGTCTGGATTATCAGAAATACTTACAGATATTGAGGGCTATAAGTCAGACAACATGAATCCAGCTTATTTAATGACCAGTGCTGCTATTCCTAAAAGTCAGCGAATATCTGGAATTGTAATTGACGCACGAGAGCATGCAGTTGATCCATCTATGAGTCCAGAAGTAATTGATATGCAAGGTAACTTAGTTTATGGTACTATAAGTTATTCTCGTTCAAAAGCAGTTAACCGTGGCCCGGTTGGATACGCTTACTCAATGGATGATAGAAATGTCAGTCAGCGTGTAGGTATTAATCCGCTTTTCATTGAAGCCGTTGGTTCATTAGA
>Ga0115571_1000481_pt1 | contig 29815 bp, 23 predicted proteins | sample COGITO_mtgs_1205_FD_87293 | JGI IMG/M metagenome (GOLD analysis project Ga0115571, IMG submission 87293) | Pelagic marine microbial communities from North Sea - COGITO_mtgs_120531 | ecosystem: Environmental > Aquatic > Marine > Epipelagic | place: Germany:Helgoland, sampling site Kabeltonne...
ACCGGCGGCGCGAATAACATTGGCGATCCCCAAACCAAGCTCGACCGCGAGGCCGCGGAGGTCGTTTCCAAGGCACCTGGGCCGGTTCCCACCTCCCCGAACCTGATTCCCATCGTCCCGGTGCTTGGTTCCTACGAAGTCGCTTTGACGCCGTCTGGGCGAGCGGGCTACAAGAGAACTGCTCGAGTTTTTACGACGGCACCCGCGCACGCCTACACACAGGACGAATTCATGGCAATCTTCTTTCGAAACATGCCTGACCAGCACGGCAACATTGTCAGTCCAGTTTCCTCCGCGTTCGAGTTCGTCAGTCTCACAAACTCGTTGCGTGAGCTTGCGCTGAGCGCGGAGATAATCAGGGCGACCCCGACGCTGGTGACGCAGAGCGCCCCTCGTGGTGGCATGGGTGCAGGGGCAGGCGGAGTCGACCCGTCCAACCTCTTCTTCGACTCCGAGTCGCGCGCGATTCAACAGCAATCCGCCGACCAGGAGGCTTCCGAACGGACCAACCAGCTGGCCCTCGCTACGCGACTGGCAGCCGAACTCAACCGAGTTAGGACGACACACGACAGCTCGGCCGGCTCCTCTGCTCCGCCAGCTCCAAACCTCCCTCCAGAGATTCCACCTCGGCTTTTCGCACTTCCCGAAAAGCAAGTTCTCGTACCAGGAGCCCTGCAACCTACGGCAAGGACCGACCTCGAGGCCTTGATCCGGATGGCCAACGAGTCGATCGCGTGTGCCTTGGGTGTACCGGGTGTGCACTTACTCGACTCACAAACGCCGCTCATAATTACTTAACTGACGTTTCGTGCGTGTTGTTTGCGCGCAGCTTCCGTGATTTTTGAAGGTATTCAATTACGCCCCGCCCAGAACCCCATGCCATGCTTTAGGCCAGAATTGCTCTGGCACTGTGTATGCAAGCTCGATGTCAATGCTGTCATTCTTTTCCTTGTTCGTCTTTGAACCGCAAGCCCGCATGTTAGCCTTTGACCAGCAACGATTGGTATCGTCGTCGTCGTCGTGGTCGTATGCCGAGCGAGGGATCTTGTGGTCGACTTCCCAAGCCGTTCCGTAGTTCTCCATGGAAAACTGAGCGCTTGGCGGGAACGTCGATTTCATGTGGTCTGACAGCTGCGTCGACGTTTTGAACTCCGTGCGATTGAAAACGACAGAAGACGTCTTGCGGCACCCTGAGAGCAAATGCCATACGCCAATTTGGAGGTTGATGCTCTTGCGATGCTTCACCAGCCGACGGTTCACAGACTGTTTGCCTTTCTCGCTCCGCCAATACTTTCTCTGGCAATCTTTGTTCTTGCTGCTTGCGCTGAATTCTTTGACCTTTGCCGCACCGTGGGCACTGTCCCTGTATCGCTTCTTACCTGCAATGTCCTGCTTGTGCTTCACTGGGTCTGCTCTGCGAGCGGCATTCTTCTCCTTGACAATAACGTTGCACGGCGCACAGAAACCGATACGTTTTGTTTTGTCACCCTTGGTGCTTAACGGAAACTCTTCGTCGTCTTTGAACATGTGGCATCTGTTGCATTCTTTCATAGCTGCCTGCCAACCCTGAACTTTCCATCAGGTTTACCACTTAGCGCGTGCATGCACCCCCCCCGTTCACACACGCAGGCAAATTTTCCTCCAACTCGATGTCGCAGCTCCAGGTGCGCCACACCACCGAACTCCCCATACGCATTTCTTCTTACTAACGTCTGCTGCGTCTAATTTTGACAGTTGCTCAACACCACGGTCTCCTCTCTGGCGTTGGCCATCAACGACGTGCTGTCTCAGTCTTACCGCGCCATCTACGGCGGCACCGACGAAGACGAGCTCATCCTCCGCACCTCGCCTCTCGCGGCCACGGCCGAGGTCCAAGCACTCTACACGGCGGGACTCATTGATTTCGAGAGCTCTATGCCAGCGGCACTCCACTCGCTCGGCTGCTCCGCGGAGGAAATCGCGAGCGCCCTCGAGCGCAGGCGCAAGGTCGAAAAGGATGCAGAGGAAATGAAAAAGGTCGAGGACAAGACCACCAAGGCCGAATTGGCACGCCGCGAGAAGGACGCCATCAATCCGCCGAAGCCGGAGGGCACAGGCTCGAAGCCAGCGGCGGCAGCAAAGAAGCCGGCGCCAAAGCCCGACTCCGATGGCGGTGGAGACTAAAGAAACTCGATTAGGTCGATCTGGTTGACCAGAATCAGCCCCCCCCCACCGGAAAGGACGCAAGTACGCCTCTAAATTCGTGGACCGCCACGATTTTTCCGGTGACCGTTTCCGTGTGTTCCGGGTCGTCGGCATTGATCCGGAAGACTGCACTGATAGTCTTTCCTATCGCCTGTTCCGGTGTGATTCCTTTGAGGTCGTTGTCCCACGGTGTGTCTAAACCATGTCTCTCACAGTAGGCGCACATTGCCGCAAACTGTTGCGTTTCCGGTACCAGAGTCTTCAAATGGTTCCCGATCAAGTTGTAGAGGCGGTTGAGAGACATGGTGGGCTCTCGAGTGGCCTGAATTTGCTGGATATGCATCGCTGTCATGTGCATCGCTAGAGGAAAGTCATTTTCACCGGAAGAATCCATTTTTGTGTGCGAGAGGGAAATCGTGGGGGCGCGGGCGGCCCCGTAAAAGAAAACCGATGTCACTGGGCCTCCTTGACTGGGTTCGCGCCAATCGCCTAGACGTGCAAGAAACGGAAAAACACGAGAGTCCTTGGACTGCCCCCAACTACTGCACACGAATCCCTCGGCATGAAGACGGCACTGAGAAAGCACACAAACTACACACGGTCGATTTCATGAATAAAGAGGGCAAGGGTGTGGACATTTACAGCGTCGAGAACTCTTTCTACCTGAAGGCAGTTTGGGGAGGAAATGACAACGGCAACAGAGCTTATTGCCTAGAGGGGGTCAAGATTCTGTGCAAAGAGGACGACAGAGGAGGCTGGGATCCGCACAGTTACGAAAACAAACCGGGGAACGAAGATGGGGAGATTTGGGTTAAGTTTCCTACGTCGCTCGACCCTACCGTCCTCGATAGTAACGTTGACACTAAAGTGAACCACTTAAAAGCCGTCGAATTGACGATGGAACGGGGGTGGAAGGTTCCTTTGTTCATCTGTGTCAAACGACACAAAGCGTTTCATCGGGGTGTTTACGTGGACACAGAGGTCATTTGCGCCAAGGAGGACGAGTCGTGCCAGTCATACCTCCTCAAAATCATAAAAACGTGAGAACGCCAGTGCCCGGAGACGTCACCCCACCTCCGCCCAGGATATTGCGGACGCGGGAGACATGGGTGCGCAACTAGACGACTTTGTGGAGGTGCAGACATCGGCCATCGCCTGACGAAGCTCGAGTTGGACATTGTGGGGACATCTGTCCCGTGTACACTGCGCGTACACTAAGTAGCGCTTTTGTGTACGCGCCATGCATCGCAGCACGGGCCTCGCAGCATCGCAGCATCGCAGCACGACGCTCTACACCCCAACCAATGGTGAGAATTCGTTTCGTAAATACGTAAATATACATTTCAATTCAAATTTGAATGTGTGAAACATACAATACACACAAACACACACAACTCAATCCACGCGCGCTCGCTTGCGAGGGGGCTCGACACTTGAAAAAACTCGAACTGGGATGTGCCAGAGCTTTCCGGGCTCCGCGCTGGAGTGGAGCTCGCTGACGGTGATTGGCCTCTTTTTGGGGGTGGCTGACAAGTCTACCACACGAACCAGTCGCTTGATGTCGCGAAGCGTCAACTCGAACCCGGATGCCTGGACCGCCTCGGGCCAGATGCCGTACTTGGAAGCGTACTTGGTGACACGCTCTTGCTGCAGCTGCTTGAGCTGCTCCGCGTCACTGGTGTTGCGTACAACGTAGTCGACGTTGAACAGCCGCAAGTCCTCGGGTTTGAGGACATACTCCTCGTCGTCTAGCTTCCATGCATGCACCGCGCAGATGGAGAACTTGGGTCGAGAAGGCAGGTGCCCTACTACTACCACGTTGGCGCCACTGTCGTCCTTGAACTCCTCGCCGCCACTGAGGCGGGAAGCAACAGAGTAGTTGTTGAACTGCATCTTGGAGAAGGTTGGGTTGATCGACGGGTGAGACAGAACGGCCGACAGCTTGTCGTCCCACTCAAACCCGTTGTTGAGTGCGATGTAGCCTGGCTCTTGGCCCGGGGCGTACAGCACGCTGTACGCCACATTGCGCTTGCTGGACTCCTTGAGCGTGTCCTGTTTAGGCAGGGCGAACTGGTTGTCCTCGAGCTCCTTGATGCGAGCTGCCATCTTCTCAACGTCAGCCTTGAGCTGGTCGCGCTCCGCGATGATCTCAGCGGCTCGCGTGGCCACCGTGCTTGCGGTGGTCGACTTCTTCTCCATTCCGAACGTGATGGCGATCGTCTTGAGGGCGCTCTTTTCGACCGACATGCTGTTCGATGTGTGCGTGTGGGTGTTCTGCTTTGACAGCCCCAGACTGCTTTTCCACCGTCTTCGGCATCGAGCTTCGACACCCCCCCCTCTCTCTGTCGGCAGGGTCCGAAGTAGATTTTTCACCGGACATGGACGTTGGAACATACGAACGGTCAGTTGGTTTTCTGTACACATACACAACCTCGCGCCCCGAAGAGGACTTCACAGCCACCAGTCCGATGGCTTTCTGGTGAAACATGTGAGCTGAAAATGCGTATGTACACACGCTTGCGGTAAACTAGCGCACGGCGAGGGGGGGGTGTCGTAGCTCGAGTCGTAAAGCACCCGAGCGCTAGACATCGTGTGGGAGGAGCAGACAACGCCACAACAGAAGACAGCGCCCGATGACTCGCAACATCCACAAGCCGCGCGCCGTGTTCGACTACGTGGCCACCAGCGAGACGGTGTGGCGCGACCGCAAGACTGGGACGCGTCTCGCACCCGGGGCAGTCCAGAACTGGCCCACCCGAGAGATGGAGAAGTGGATCGACCGGCAGTACAAGTTGATCGCCGAGGCGAAGAAGAAGCCGGCCTTCGTCGACCTCTCATATGTGAAGATGTGAGTCGTGCTGACTGAGGCTGGCAGCAGCAGCGAGGGCAGCAGAAGCGGAACAAAAGAACCCCGTTCATGTGTCTGTGTGTGTATTTGTATCGGTGTGTGTGTGTTCGAGTTGAAACATAAGCGTCGCTACTAAAGCACTCATTAGAACACGGGTGGAAAGCGTCCTTTTCTACAAACCACTCGCAATGTCCGTCCGCTCCGAGCCCACCTCCGCGCCAACCGCCCAGATGGCCGGCATGGAGATCGCCCCCACCTCCCTGCCCGTTGGTGGCAACGACCACGTCACTGCCACGATCAACGCTGCCCAGAACGCCGACTCGGCGCTCGGCGAGGCCAACTCCCTCTCCACCAACCACCCGGACCACCCGCTTCGCCGCACCTTCGTGACCAACATCCGCGCGTCCCTCGGCGAGCTCTGCCTCCGCAAGGCAAAGGGTAATACAAACTTCAATCACATAACTTGCTATTAAAAACCAACACACACCTTGCTGCTTGTGAACTTACAACTTTGAAACTTTAATCGCAGGTACTTGGGCCCCGTCCACGGACGCCCTTCGCGCCATGCTCCAGCAGAAGAAGGTGTGCACGCACGCCGTTTGAACAGGACGCCGTTGTCTTAGTACAATAGAGAAAGCTCACACCCCAAAACCATTCACGCGTTGCAGTTCGTCGACCTTTCCGGCTCCGCGGAACTTTCTGGTGACCTGAAGAGTGTGGTGCTCCACTCGATGACCCTCGCGTCGGTCAAGTCCGACTTCGACGTTCCCGTCGGCGTCAAGCTCACCGGCGTCGACAACTCGACCTACTCGCTCACCGGAGAGAGCTATTCTGCGATTGGTTTTGATTTTTGGGCGTCGAACCCTATAGCTGTAGACATTCCGTTCACTGTTTACATACCCTGGCTTACATACACACACATTGTCCTCCCTCGCAGTCGGGCCGAACACCGAGTCCAACACCGCCCGCGTGCTCCAGAAGGACGACGTCGCGCTCGGTACGCGCTCTTGAGCTCTCACCACGACACACGCGAATTATCAACCCGCGGCTTCCTAATTCACTCACAATTCGTTCTTTCGATTCGTGCTCTCAGCCTACGAGTTCTCGCGGAAGGCGAGTGCATCTACCGAACTGGGACCTTACAACATCCCAATTCACCGCTCTCTAATTATGAACCCATGGCTTCATAATTCGCTGACCAACCGGTCGCGTGTGTGTCTCGTGCTCGCAGTTCCCCGGCTGTAAGCGACTTTGCGCCCTCGAAACTCATCGCCCTAGAACCTCCTAACTGCCCAAACTCTCACCATGCGACCGACTCTCGTGTGTGCGACCATCGACTACGAATGCAGACACCGCGGAAAATCTGTACGTTTTGCATCAAATCGAACACATTCTGCTCCTACTCACCGCCCATGCACATGCAATCGCTCACGAGGTCCTGCATCGACCTTGCTCCGCAGGACTGTGAAGGGCATCCACGAGGTGATTCCAAGACCACGCTTTTTAAGGTTGACAACCAGGCCATTTTCGTCGATACACTCACACATGTTTTCTGTCTGTGCCGTGCGCAGGTCCAGGCGCGCAGGTTCTGCTTGATTGCCGCCGATCATCCCCTGGTTTCGGCAATCCAGGAAAATTCGGTGTGTGTTCGCGACTCTAACAATAGGCCTCGTTCCTTGGTTGACTCCTTGACCATGCGCGGTTCGTTCTGTTTTTGTCGCTTCAGGACAAGCTCCAGATGGGCGACATCAGGTCAGACGTCGTACGATAGAACACTTTACACAGCCTTGAACGTCTCTGCAAGTTCACTGACATTGGTGTGATTCTCGTGTTCAACAGCATGATGCCCGAAGGTTTGGTCAAGATAGGCACTGACCTTTACAAAACGCGAGACAGCGACGGTCGAACCCGACCAGCACACACACGTTGACCCTCGCACGCCTCACACAAACGATCGTCTGTTTTTGTGATCAGGATCCTCCCGATGGTCAAACAGCAAGTAGAGAGCCAGGTTATTTCCCTGCGGGGATTCGAACCCCGGTCGCTCGGGTGAAGGCCGAGTATCCTAACCACTAGACTACAAGGAAACTGCTCACTGGTTTCTGCCTATGTGCTCCCTCCCTATGTAGATCAAGGTGCGCGACCTCTCGAACGCCAAGCTCTCGATCGAGCCCGCCGACTCGACCTCCTGGTCGGACGTCCGCACCGACCTCATCGCCGAGGCCAAGAACAAGCTGCGCGCGGAGCTCGAGATCGAGCTCGCCGCCGCCCCCAGCGAGGAGGACGTCGAGTCGCTCCGCGCGGCGTTCTCGTCGCGCGAGCGCCGCCTCGAGCACGACGTGGACTCGAAGGTAACCAGTCTTCCCTTTTCCGAAACCAATGCTGTGTTTCAACGATCTCCGGCGATTGCTAACCGGGTTGTTCCTGTCTTCGTGTGCACAGATCCACACATTCTCGGCTACCGTCGATGTTGAGGTACACGACAGCACACGAAATGATAGTCTCATGCATTGTACACATTTAAACACACACACACACACACCAGACTGAGCTTTGCGTTTTCGCTTGTTCGGTGCTCACAGTACAAGTGCGCTTTCGCTCCAGCACTCCAACGCGCCGCCAATGTACGTATGCCACCCCCCATGCACCATTCACTGACTGTTTTGTGTTCGTTTCTGTCTCAAAAGCTTCCTCGCCAAGTAAATCGACGTCAACTCCTCCTCCCAAAGGCTCCAGATGCAGATGCCGCGGCTAGGGGGGAGGGGGTTCGAAGGTCCATGGACCCAATTACCGATCGTTCGGGGGCGTCGTGCGTACACTGTATGTCCTCGTAGTGTACGCGCCGTGGATTTTGAAAAGTAATTGTCTTCAAAAAAACGAAAAAAAACAGTGTCTGCAAAAATCCCAGGGTTGGTGTCCGGCCCAGTGCCAACCTCCAGCAGATTCGCATTCTGCGCGACATCCAAGCAAATATGGGGTGCTCGGTGCCGCGCAAAATGTGAACTTGCCGGCTCCCAAAAGGCAAAACAAGTGTGGGTTTGATAAGATGCGGACGAAACACATTTAGTGTGTGGACGTGTAGTCTGTGATTGATGCTCCCATCCCTTTCTCTCTTAAAGAGCAACGCGATTGCGACCGCCGGCCATGAGTCCAAACAATATAAAAAGGGACAGGGTGACCTGAACATTTTGAAAGACCTGCCTGAAGAGCTGCAAAGAAAGGTCCTGGAAGTCGCTACCGACGGCCTGGGTGTGCCGTTGCTTCTCGTGCGAAATGTACTATACGAGTGGAATACGCAACTCAACATGCAGTATCGCAGCAAAGACGACATCTTTTACATTCGTCTTCCCGACCATGCAGATGGCCGTCTTGATGTTGAGCGGTTCATAAGAGAAGGCTATCCATACGAAATGATCTTTCAAGGCATTGTCGATCTTGCGGGCTACAATGAAACCACGACCAAGACGACGTTCATAAACATAAAGCCTACCGACGGTCTGATTCCGCCGCAGCTGGTTTCGGAGGAGGGCGACGGCACAGCAGACGTGTTTGATCTTGTCGCTGACGCAGTCCGCGATACTGGAGTGGCCGTCGACGAACAGCAATTTTTCCGCCGTAACGCCGATGGAGAACAGCTTCTATTTGCGAGGTTCCCGACCTTCAAGTCGCACGTTGCTATCGTCATGGTCATTGAGGACTACGATTAGTTACTAGTCGACGCGTACACAAATAGTACGCAAAACAGTCCATCTGTGTACGCGCAGTGTACCACGGCGCTAAGCGTGACACTAGCGACGCGTACACAAATAGTACGCAAGACAGTCCATTTGTGTACGCACAGTGTACAGCCTTTGGCACTGACACTGGCGAGTGTCAGTGCACATCTCAGTGCACATGCACTCATGGTTCCAGTGGGCCTGCACACCATCGGTTTACACACGGCGTACACCAAACAACAAATTCATGTACGCGCAGTGTACATCCCTTTGCACTCGCACCCATGCGAGTGCATATTTTGGTGCACATGCACTCGGTGTGCGAGTATGTGAGTGCATATTTTGGTGCACATGCACTCGGTGTGCGAGTATGTGAGTGCATATTTTGGTGCACATGCACTCGGTGTGCGAAAATCGATGTCTTCAGCGACCAGCAATCGAACGATGACGAGAGCTTCCAAACCCCACCCCTCCTACATCAGTCTCCGAAAACATCGTTGAGAACTTCGTCATCGTCGTCGTCTACGAAACCCATCGCCATGGGATCGCTCTGCGAAGCGTCGCCAGAGAACTCGATTCGATAATCGGCAAGCTTTGCGTCGAGCTTTGCGGCCACTATGTGAAGTGCGAGACCAGCGAGAACGTTCTTGCCACCGTTCTTGTTGTGGCTACGAATTCTGAGCATCATGCCCTTGCCAACGGCTGTGACGCTGGCACCGGAAAAGGTCTCTTTCAGCCACTTGCGGAAGTCGGAATTTTTCATCCAATTGTCGCTTACCATCATGGTCATCTCGACTGGACGATTGTACTTCACTTCGATGTCGAGTGCGAGGCGTTGGTAAAGTGCATCGACTTCGTAAACGCCGTAATACATCGACAGCTGTTTCCACAATTCCAAGGAGCTCTTGCCTCTCGACTTCATGAGCTCGGATGGGAACATGGCTTCGTTCTTTGCCGACGCGGATTCCTCGTACTTCTTCTTCTCTTCCTTGCTCAAAGAATTCCACTGTGTACGTACGAGCTCTGGAATTTTGCCGCCCTTTAAAGTAGACTTAGGTTTGTCTGGGAAGCGCTGCGCCTCAAGAGCTAGAACTTGCTCGGCAAAGACTTGCTCTCCGGTAACCTTTGGCATAACAGTATTGTGCACGTACAGGAGCGACGCAGCTATTTGGGCGTTGACAACGGGAATCTTCTCCATGGCCTCGTTTTTGGCATCCTTTGCAGCCTTGTGTTCCTCCGCCATTTGTTGCTTCACTTCGTCTGACATTCTCTCCGTCTTCCCGGCTTTTCTCGCTTCCCTGTACTCTTCGGACATCTTCTTGATACGTTGCATGATTTCCGTGTTTCGGACGACGTCAAGCTGCAACGATTCGAGTTGCTGTTGGTGAACACCAGCTTCGATATCAGCCTTTGAAAACGCAGCGTCGATCACGAGCTTGCCGTACACGCGAGGGAACTCGTCCGCAATCTCCTTAAGAGCATCAGCAGAACTCATTTCCTTTTCTTTGAACATTTCGCGGGAAAACTTTTGATCCCACTCAGGCGTAGTCAGCTCGGATTCATCTTTCTTGAGCTGTGCAAGAGCAGCCTTTGCTTCCTCTTTCTGTACTTTCTGGGCATCCTTTGCTTCTTTCCCCTTCTCCTTCAAAAAACTTTTGGCAGCCTTCACAGCTCCCTTCTGCCTCTCTTTGAGCTGTTTCTTGAACCTCTGGAGTTCCCATGTTTTCATGCCGGTGTCTTCGCCGTCATCATCTTGCAGAGACAGCGCAGACAGGGCGGGGAGCATTGTCGTTCACTCCACGCTCCTCCCAGCCTCTACCTCTCGCTGTTTAAAGCTTTAAGTGTTGGGCCATATCTCGACCGTTTCATATACCAAACAGCAAAAAATGAGACGCCCGTCTCGGGGTGTCAGCCTCCAGAATACCGGCGTATTAGTAAATAGTACCACTGGTGACGACTGGCCACTACCACCGCTTGTTCCGCAAGAGCTTGTTTTTACAGCAGAGGACACAAAAAAGAAGCCGCGCCGAATCTTGCCGTGGAAGCACCGACAGTTGATGGCAGCTGTTCTCAGCCTTTCCGAATCGGAATTAGAGGCGAGGCGGTTGCTCGATGCACCCAAGTACCGGTGCCCAAATTTGCTGCCCTGTTCGTTCAAGCGGATGCGCGAGTCCTTCCAACGAGACGGTGTCGTGGATGCAAAATGGGCAGGAAAGGCGCGCTCGTGGATCACGAGCAATCGAAAGAAGCGGAATCAAGCAACGTTGTTTTACGACGAAATATGGAACAACCTGTTCGCAGTTGCAAAGCACGTCAAGAGCAAGTTCGGTAACAGCGACGACGCGTGGGCTCGGTACCGTGAGTACGCCCATTCCATGGCTACGGTAATCGAGCCGCTCCTGATTGGAAACCGCGACGGACTGACGCATCACGACTACGGCACTCCGTTTTCAAGCGCGGGTGTTGGTTGCGTTGACGCGGCATGGAAGGGTGAGAATCCCTACACTTGACCGCTAATTTGGAGTGGTGGGGGAAAGGGAAGGGGAGGCCACAGAGGGTATCCGCATGCAGAACACAGACGCCGAGCGTGTTCCGGCGTCCCCTGTGAAACTTGAAGATGCGTCCGAACTAGACGAAAACATCAAGGAAGCGGGAACAGACGAAGTAATCTTAATCCAATTCACAGCAACGTGGTGTAAACGTTGCGAGGTCCTCAAAAAGGAAATCAGCGAGCGGCTCGATGCTCCGTTTCGTTGGCTTCTTGTTGACGTAGAACAAATCCACGAATTGGTAGAGCGGTTCAGTGTGGTCACCATGCCTCGACTTGATGTTTACTGTGGCGGTAAGACGACGAGTGTCGAATCCTTCGACGCCAAAATAGAGAACATCGTTCGGATGATTGAAGATGCACAGAAAACGCGACCGAGCCTGCAGCTGGACGACGACTTCTAACCTTCATGCTGCAGGTGGTTCATGGTACACTGTGCGTACACCAAACACCCGTTTAGTGTACGGTACATGTACGGTACACCAAATCAAAAACGCGTACATCCCTCGTACACGAGCTTTGCTGTGAATGGAGAGCCCTTCTGTGAAAATTCTGGAGGGTGCACGTACCCCCTCTGAGCCAGGGGGGGGGTACACCTTCGGGGGTTGGTACACCAAAGGGTGGTTTGGTGTACGGGACGTGTACTGGACGAGGCGTGTACCACTTTTCAAAAGCTGTACACTTCATGTACATGTGTATGTCTATACCGAAGGGGGGGGGGCGTACACCCTCCAGAATTTTCACAGAAGGGCTCTCCATTCACAGCAGAGCTGGTGGACGAGCACTGTACGAGGCGTGTACCACTTTCCAAAACGCGTACACTTCGTGTACATGTACATGTTGTGTATGTCTATGTCTATGTAGACTGGACATGCATACGAAGTGTACAGCTTTTGAAAAGTGGTACACACCTCGTCCAGTACACGTCCCGTACACCAAACCACCCTTTGGTGTACCAACCCCCGAAGGTGTACCCCCCCCCCTGCTTCCAAATTTGGAAGGTGGCTAGGCGGCGAAGGCGATATGGGTCGTACCTTGAACAACTAGTCAGTGGACTTGTAAGAAGGGGTTTTGGACGGGCGTGTGTGTTTGGTGCAAGAATGCCGAAAGAAGACACATACAAGCCGGCTCGCTTCGACCCTAAACAGAAGGAGATTGACGACTCAAAAAAGAGGGCAAAGAGAGTTGCGGCGGCAGCGGCAGAGAATTTTGAAGAGGCGGAAAGGCTTTACAATGCTCGTTTGAAGTTCAAAAAGATTATGAGCGGCGTTCCATCTCACCCAAACATCGACGATAGCCGTGTGATGTGTACATCGGTTACCTACGTCCCGGGCGAAGGTGGGAAGAGGACGTTTGTTGCATGTGTGTGGTTTGATCTCCCTGATGGGCAACCTCAAGACAGGAGTCGAGATGCGTCCCGTATCGCACTTGCGCATCTGCTCGCGATGGCAATGCAATTCACGTTCTCAAGAAACCCCGTTGAATTCCAACCGAAACTCGACGAAAACACGGTCGAAGAGTTCAGGGCAGTTGCCTATGTTTCCCGACTGACCAACACGGTCAAGGAAAGGAATGATTATATTTCAAAAACAAAAGCCAGCATCAAGGAGGGTGGTAGCACCGAAAAACTCGCCAAGAAACTGAAAAGCCAAGAAGCGCAGCTTGCCAAAGCCGAAGGAGTGCTCGAAAAGGCTGAGAAGAAGCTCTCCGAAGAGTTTCCCAACCGCACCATACGTGATGGTAAGATCGATTTTGCTGACGACGTCAAGAAACAAACTGCAGAAGATCTTTCACAAATTGTGATAGGAATGCAGTTTCGACACAGGGGCACCGTCATTGAGAACATCCCAGGTCCATATTTGTCTACTTCAGATCACCCAGCTTGCACACGAGTGACAATGAACATCGAAAGAGGGAAATCGAATAGCAAGATAGCCGAGAGTTTGGACGATGACCTTCAAAACTTTAACGTTGCTTCCGCGGAGGCTAGGAAGGAACTGGTACGCGACATTTCAAGCTACGTGATGGCCTCCTTTGTCAACATGCTCTTTGCGTATGGGTTTTCGTACGTTGGGGACGTTGTACTCCGGTGCAAAGATCCATTTGAACGAACGGCCCGCACGAAGCTGTGTGTACGTTTCAACAACGGTGATGGCGGCAGAAATGACGGTAGCTTCGAGTTCGTTCCGCCCATACTGGTGAACGAAGCGACTGGAAGCCTTTGGGACGGGGTGAAAGAGTTCAAGCAGTTTGTTGAAAAAACGACATTCGAAGCTGACAAAGACATCCTGTACGTCAAGTCAGCCGAAGCATCAATCGCATTGGCTGTGTTCGTCCACACAACAGACGCTGCTGTGCTGACACAGTCTGTGTTGAAATACATGAACGCAAACCAGAATCGTGAAATATACGTACGGGTGACAGGAGGAAATACATTCATGTTGGATTCTTCCATGGACCCGGACGAGATTCTGCGATGGATGCGACAGCGTTTTTGTGAGGTTGGCGAAAATACAACCGGTTCTTCGTTTGGAATCGATAGGCTTCGGAGCTTGGAAGACCCAAGAGAAGGCATCGTCGCACAGATTGCGACCCGCTTGGTTGTCGGGCGAAGCTGGGATCTTACGGCGGAAGAACGATACTACCTGTATTACTACCTGGGTGTTAACCCCGACGAAAACCAAGAGCTTTCGGAAAGCCTTGATAGCCCCAACCTGGACGCGAAGTTCAATGCCCTCAAACAGGCCGTGGACGCGAAGGAGGCTGCTGTGAGGCGGAGGCGGCAAGCCAACACAGCCAATAGAAGGGAAGCTACCAATGCCGCCCGTGAGCTTGCAAAACCCAAGATTGAACGTATTGCGGCCGCTATACTCTTCAAGAGGCTTGGAAGCCTTTCCCGTGAATCAATAGGCTTTATCGGAGAAACGTATGGAAATGACTCCGAGATCAAACGATTTTACAGGTGGTTACCTAGCCCAAGCAACGCAGCCGTCCGAGAATGGACACTGGTACACCCTTACCACTACGGCAAACTCCAAGAATGGCTGATGAGCAAGAATGTGTTGAAGACCGCTGTCAGGAAGCTCAAAGATAGGCTAACGATCGTGGCCGGTTTGGAAATGATCGACCGTTACATCAACCTCCGAACAGTCGTCGAATACATACAAATCATGACTGCAAAGGATGGAACGATCTGGTTCAATACCGAAGATGACGGTTCGTCGGTGACAGAAACCACTGCTAAGAAATTCTGGAAGTCTGACTTTGGAAACAAGTGTTTGAAAAAATCGCAAGTACAAGCAAAGATGGAGCTCAATGGCGTTACGAGAAGACAGCTGAAAGGGCTGAACCCGCTTGCTCCTCGTGGAGGAGGCGAAGGAGCGGACGTTCTGCCTGACGACAACCCATTTGATGGCCTGCCGCTCGCGGCCATTTCAAGCGACGACGACGACGACGACGAAGATCCGTTTGATGACATGTCGCTCGCGCCCCGGCAGGCTGCAGTTCCCGGACTAGGTGGCGAAGAAGACGAAGAAGACGATCCGTTTGGTGGCATGGACCTGCGTCCACAGCCGGCTCCCCAGCCGGCTCCCCAGCCGGCTCCCCAGCCGGCTCCCCAGCCGGCTCCCCAGCCGGCTCTCGTTCCTGGACTGGACGATGCAGAAGACGAAGAAGAGGAAGAAGACCTGTTTGCGATGCTTCCTTTACCCCCGGATCTTCCCCTGCCTCTTCCCACGCCGTATGTGCCGTAGCTGTGCTGCTGCATGCCAAGCGCTAAAACACCGGTGTGGCGTCGTACAGAAAGATAAAATTACGGAGTGTGTAAACGGTGTGAATGGCACGTCTCTTAACCATAGACGCGTGCACTGTTTCATTGCGCAACGCGCTCCTGCGTTCACTTAGACCCGAGGACGAAGGCCTATTGTTGCCACAGGCTTCTCAGTCGGTGGAAAGCGGCGTTTTTAAGAACTGTGTCTTCCGTATTTGTGGTGACACACCTGGCGTAAATGGTGCGATCTTTTCTCCGGATTGGTTTACGGGCATTTCACTAGTTCAACTCAAGGACCAGGACGTAAAGTTGATGGAGTCTGTGCTGGGAGACGAGAAGCGCCGCAAGGAGCTGCTGGAGAAGCTCGTCGACTCTATCCCGTCGGAAGTGGCCGATCCATCTCTCCAGGTCGGTCCTTCACTGGACTGTGACGAACTAGAGCGCGATGTTAAGGACACCGTTTGGCAATTTGGGCTTGACAGTCCGTCTTCGTTTGTCGGGATATTTTCTGCTGATCACTCCCATGCTCCCGAAGTGGGTAAACTGGGAATGGACAGGGTGCACTCAGAGTACTTTTTGGCATGCAAGGCAGGTGCTGGAGTTTGCGCGTCGACTTTTCATGCTCGTCTGTTGTCCGATCTCTCGAAAGGCGCAAGTGTAGACACGATTTTCTCGGATGCGGGCAGTCTTGGCCAGCAAGCTCTTCGCAGAATAGCTTCGTCGTCAACGCGTAACAGACATCGGACTATCTTGGCTGCGAAGGACGCATTGGGACTTACCGGGGTCGAGTCCATCGGAGACCAGGCGTCTCGAAACAAATATAGAGGTGCCGTGGTCGATATAGACGTGGTGGTCAATTCTTTGAGGAAGCTGGAGGAGAACGCTCGATCGACATGGCAATTCTGTTCGGGGGTGGACGGGGTGCTGTCGAAAGGGTTGATGGCCATGAGCAACGCCTCTGACGGCCTTGTCCTTTTCCTGCAGTCGAACGGCGAAAAACGTATCAGTTTGAAAAACGAAACGTGGGCCAGCACACCCTTTTCAACGACACGGTTGTCGTCAGGCCGTACCATGGTTTCGACGATCAAGGATGCAAACAACGTCCACTGTGATGACACATGGGCGAGGAAACGCTTCGGCTGGAAGAACCGCTCATTCGCCTCTACGAAACATGATGTGATCCCCTTTTCTTTGTGGGGATCCCATGATAGTGAAAACTTCACCAAGACGTTTGCGCGCGAGCTGGGAATTGCAACGTTGAACATGGTTAGACTGCGCCCGGAGTTGGTGTGTGTTGGCGGGGTTGAGTCGGGTAAGCTTCGTGCCCTTGTGGTGTGACCCGCTATTGAGATATGGCATTGTAACGTGGAGTAGTGTTGGTAGAGCCGGGTGTTGTTGGTGGTACGTCTATACACCGGTTTACATGGCTCGTTCGGGGATCCACCTTGACCGCTTACATAGCGGTCTTTCGTCCGATGACCTCGCTACATTTCTAGCCTATGAATCTAGTGACATGGCACCGGTTGTCCAAGGAATGGACGTTGACATTGACCCGAATTTGTCGGTTTACTCGGCAGCGTCAGACTCGAGTTTTGAAATTGATGTTTCTGCACTTCAAGAGCAAAGGATGGAAGACGATCAACATTACTCAGATACGTTTGCAAAGGAGTACCCCACGCTGAAGGTCGGTGAAATGCTAAGTGAAAATGCGGCCACAGCACCATTGGAGACGAGTAGGTTGGCAGCACAGCTAAAGACTGTTCTCGACAATCCGTCGACACTGACAGAAAACGTTGACAGGTTTTTGAACGACTTCATTCCTCAGCCACGAAGTTCTGACCTCGGGAAGAACTACTCACGTTCTCCGGACAAAGTGCTCGCGGAGGCCATCGGAAGACCAGAGGAAGGAAAAGAGAGGCGTATCTCGACTATCGTGAATTACAGAACGCCAGAAACCTCAAATTCGGAGGGCGTCGACAAGGACCAGCATGGACTGCCAGTCTTCGACTACTACGGCAGGCCGGTCGTTGGAACTCAGATTTTTGTGTCGGATCAGTCTACGGGGAAGACATCTCCGTGCGTGTTGATTCGGCCATTACCAACGCAGTTTCGGGGGCTGCGAAAAGTGGAAGATCTGTTTCTCGGTGAAGGACAGGCCGGGGAATACCACCCGATGGGTCCTCGGCATGTTGCAAGTGTAAAATCCGGCATGGCTACATCCCATGACTCATTCTTGACTAATCTCAAGGTGCAGCTCGCGGGCCTTCGATTGGACAAGACCAAAGATTACAGAGTATTTGTGCGTTTTGACGTTGGCCATTCCGCTGGGAAAAGCGGTGTCGACTGCTTCGCGCCTCATTTGTACTTTGAACTTACAGGCGGCGAAGTATACGGTGTTGCCAAACGGCCGCCTGGTAGTGCTGATGGCCCGGGAGCCAAGAAACCTAAGCAGGAACCCAAGAAGAAGAACTCGAGAAAGCGAGACGACGGACAAGATGGACAACCTGCGTTGAAAAAGGGAAAGACTGTGCTCGTGATTCAAGCGCTTAACGGGTCTAGTGAGATATCGACCCGCAACGTTCTAGAATCGTTCGAGGACGATGCAGAAGCATCCGAAAGCAAAGTCGGCATTGAAACCGCCGACGAATATGCGCACGTCTTGATGGGCAAGAAGGCAAAGCCACAATCTGCGCGAATGGCCGAGTCGATAGTAGAGAACACGTTCAACGCATCACGCCCCGTCAAATACGTGTATCTTGAGAAGACAAACGAGTCTGGGCTTTTTGACTTTGGTGGTGCTGATGTGCCTTCTTCCGTTGAGGAAATCATGGACATCGACAGTATTACGTTTGCCAATGGCCTCGCGCAAGACTTGACAGAGAGAAATCCAAGATACCAGCCGCGTCCGTCAGCGTTTGGGTTCACCGCACTCGCCGACACAACGACCGCTTCAATGGATGAAGAGTGGAGCGCAATTGCTTACGTCAGAATGATACCGAGTGACATATTCGAGTCAGGGAAAGAGCGCCTTACTCAGATGATGATCGATGTCAAGCAGCAATACGTGGGAAGGCGCGAGGCCGACATCTTCTTTGCACTCAAGGATGTGCTGTTCGTGGACGTTCAAGGCGACCGAAGTGTGTCCGTTGCCAAGATGCTGACACCCACCGAGGCGGTCGAGAAAGCTGACGAGTACGAGCCGAAAACATACGCGCTCCCATGCACGAGGTTCGTTGGGAAGGTATTCGATGAGATAACCGAGTTTGCAAAAGTGGGCAAACGGCCCATATGGAGAACCGCGCGCTCCTGGGTAAACGACATGTTCACACTGAGGGACAACAGACAAGCGTTTGACCTTGAAGTGGGCGCACTCTCCGAAAGCGGAGTAATCGACCAGGCAAAGAAGGAGCTAGCAAGCGAAATTGGCAGGTATTCGCAGAGGTTGGAAGAAGAATACGTTCAGTCCAAGAGGGTGCGCTTCAGCGGTGCATACCTGATGATGTGCAATCACTGCATACAAAGGAAGATACCTATACTCGGTGGCCAGTCCGCCGCCACTGGCGCCATTCTTGCAGTCTTGTTGCTCAGGGAAGCTGCTTTCGTAAGAGACTATGTGAACCGGGCTCGCAAGGCGGCGAATGCTTTGCTCGAAGCTGTTCAGCTATTCTCCGTATTCAGCCCACCATCCATTGAAAAAACTGGGGAGGACTGGTATCAGACGGTTGTCGAGGAGATTGCACAGCTTCAAGACGTCGAATCAGTCGCGTCAACTCAAGAACGCCTCTCGATGCAGCTCGACGAGACTGAAACCGAGGAAGAGAGTACATGGGAGTGGTTGTTGACGTTTATGAACACCTTGTTCGACAGCGTCGTGAAGAACGGCTCCATTCGAGAACCCTTCAACACACAGTCGTCCACACGAAAGGATGAGTATTATTCCTACATTAAGCTCGACAAAATACTTGACGGTTCCCTGAATGACGCAGCTCGTGGAAACGCCAATGACGAAGCCAGGATACCCGACCTGGTGCGTCTAGTCGAATACGTAGGACTTGATCTCTTGAAGAGCGTCACGCGTAAATTCGAGCCGGTCCTGTTCTTGTCGCTCTGCCACCCCTACATCGTCCTCGGAGAATTGGCAGTGCCTTCATTAGCAGGCCCAAAGTTTGACGACGATGACTACACACCGACGAGTTTCTTTCCCATCGCCCAGATAGACGAATCTTCGCCGGAACGCCAGACCGACCAAAGTGCGCAGGTCTTGGAGCTGAGTACAGTCAAAGCAGGCGACTATGTGGCCGATATGGCATCGCACATCATCGCCTTCATCCACAAATGGATGGTCGACCACGGTGCGGACGCGTCAATCGGAGCGGTTCGAGAAAGGGGCTTCAAGGGAGATCAAAGAAGCAAGGGCATGAATGGCTATGTGGAAGCCAAGAAGAAAGAAGGTGGTCCCAACAGAGACTGGCACACGACTCTTTACGAAGCAATCTTTGAAGTTGCTTACGACGCCGATACCGAGGGCGAGGACACTAATATGAAACGTATGTTCTTTGTGTATATGCTGCGCTTCATGTTCGACTTTACGCGTGGAGACCCCCAAAACCCCGAAACCACTGGGAGTAAGAGGCGCCAGTGGGAGGCGCGAGCCAGCCTTACAGCGGGGGGGGTTAAGAAAGTGCTCGCTGCTCTGGAAGCATACAAAGCTGGCGTGAAAGACAAGGATGGCAACGTTTTAGAGGACCAACGGGCAACCATTCTGCGATTTTTCTCGTTCCTCAAGCCTACCAGAGAACTTAAGATGGAAGGTGGTGGGTACGGGCAATACGTAAAAGGCAAGAAAAAGGACGCCGCAGTCGAACGGATGGACGAGGATGCCCGGCAAATGTTCAATGTTTTGGCCGATGATCCAGACAAACTGTTCAATGAGTTTAGCCAAGCTGGCCGGTTGAAAAACATCAAAAGTGAACAAGAAAACGTGGGAGTGAATACACTGGACGTTTTAGTGGACATGCTTGGCATGCTCCGTGCTCTCGCGGTCAACGATCCAAACCATCCGCACTCAACACTGTACAACGACGTGATTGAATCCGTCAACTTCCCCGGAAGCAACGTCGCGCTGATGTTGGAGTACTTCGATATGAGGTGGAGCGACCAACGCGACGCCTTCATGGCTTACATAAAACGGCCTCTTCTTCCGTCTTCTTCTTCTCCTGCCGCTGGGCCTTCGTCGTCGGCGGCACCGGAAGGCGACCAGCTTACAGCCCCGCCACCACCACCACCACAGCTACCGGTCGTTTCTTCCGTGGCCCCGAGCCCTCAACCTGTAACCAGACGTGAGCTGTTGTCTCTGCACAACATGTTCGACCGGATGGCACACGAATTCGCAACGTCCGATATTTCGGCGTCCCCTTCGCACCAGCTCCCTGAACATGATCTATCGCCAAGAGACGGCGACAACCCTCAAAAGGCCACGCTTGCGAGCGACGTGCAGTCAACTCTGATACACAGAACTGCTTCGCGGCGGGCTCAGATAGAGTCCTCCAGGAAAGAACTCAACGGACACCGGGCATTCAACTGGATGGCACCAGACGCAGAACATCTGAGAGAAATTCTCGACGACCGCGACAGGTGGGCCTCCTATTACTCAACAACGAAGAGGTCCGGGAAAGCAAAGAATATTTTCACGCACGGCCTCTCAGGGAGGGTACGCAATGAAATACTGCTTCCCGTAGCTCCAGATTTGCCACAGTTGAGCATCGATGACGTCAAAGACCCCACTGGCGTAGAGAATATCCGCCGTGATCTCCGCCGGTGGTCGTGGTTGCTCGAGTTTGATCACCACGACGCGTTGCTGTTCAAGGATAAAAAAAAGACGATCGATGATATACTGGATGTCCTTTCGCCGGCCAGGTCTTCTAGACGCGTGCTTGCGCAGTCGGACTCTGCACACATGTCAATGAGCGTTCTTGCCAGAACTGGTGTCGAAACAACGTTTGAAAATGTCTACGTGAACGGCGTTCCAAAGATAGAAGAACTGAAGTTTAACACCGAGCAGCTTCTGGCACTGGTAGGCGCGAACACCGTGTCCGATCGTCTGTTTGTTTGCCAAGGTTTCCTTGACAAGTCCGAACTGCTTGCCGTTTACCAAGAGACAGTGAAAGATCACGGGGGGGATACGTGGTTGAGTGATGCTTCACTGCTTGTTGAGGGAGCCGAGCCTACCAACGAGGCTATGACATCACTTCGCATGGGGGATATGCACAAAAATCGATTTCTGAAGCTCCGGGATGCATTCAAGGCGTTGTCACAGATACGGTCTGCCACAGGTTTGTTGACGTCTATGCCACAAGATCCGCTGAATTCGTACCTCCGCGCGGTGAATGCAGATGCCGAAACGTCCGTGAGCGATCTGAAAGCCCATCAGCATATTCGATTCGGAGACTCTACGAAGTGCAAATTTGGCAATTCGACCGCGGGTCGACATGCGTTTGCAGAAACACTATCTACCGAATTTCGCTTTCTTCACTTCTACGACCTAAACGAATCCATGATGGACAAACAGCGGTTCTGTCCGTACAAGCTTGACGACCTTTCCTCCCATGCAGTGGATGTTGCCGAGCGCATCCACTGCATCCAGGAATTATTACTCTCGGAAAAGCAGATTGAAGGGCAGGGAGGCAACAGTTTTACGTCGTTGCAGAGTAACATTGATGGGTGCGAGTTGATCATGCGGCAAATCGGCCCACTGCGAGCGTGGTGTGCTAGTGTCAAGATGATGCTGCTCAGCATCGTGTCGAAAAGGTTCGACGCGGCTCACCAGAGTTCCACTAGCACAAAACGTGCCGGTCATTGGGGATGGCTGGCTTCCGACGCCTACAACCACCTAACAGACGATACAATTTCACATGAAAAGAGGCCAATGATCGAATCCGCGTTAGCGACTATCCAAGATCGAATGGAAGCGTACGACAGATTGGCTGAGCAGACGCTGAAATTGAAGATTGAGGCTGCATTCTTGAAGCGTGCCGGCGATCGAATGTACAAGAAAGCGTGCACGGACACGAGCCAGAGGGTTGTCACGAACGACTTGACTGTCGCGTACATTGGTTTCAACGCTGCCGAGTTTTCACAGGAAAACTTTCCTCTCTCGGAACAGTCATACCAGATGCCAATTGTAAGTGACAAGGCAAGAGCGTCAATGCGCGAGCCGTCATCTCGCATTCTGAAATCGGGGTGGGGGTCAATGTACACTGTTGGGGGGAATATTACGGTAATCGATGCCTTCAGGGGGCGTGGGAACCTGTACCAGGACGCACGCTACACCGACGACACGCTTTCGAACAGCACGTTTTTGAAGTGGTGCGCGACGGGAGCTATCAAAGATTGCAATACCGATTTTGGGGTCTATGGTCTTTACGCGGACTACATCGGGGCCATGGCTGATCGCAAAGTTTACGATATGGAAGACGACTACCCCGTAGACGACGACGACTCTGATATGATCACCGTGTACAATAACAACGCCTTTAGTCGGAAGGGCACTGCTTTTCAACACTGGGCCAGCACGGAGCTGTATGTGGATGGGGAAACGCGTCGCAAGTGGCGTTCCGTCGAGCGTCTTCCCACATACGCTGAGCTCATGTGCGAATTGAGCCACGAAGGTCCAAAGAGCAACTGCTTTGATGGTTTGGAGACCCCATACCTTCCTGATATGGAAAGTTACAGGGACGAATTCAATAGAATGCTTGGAGTGGTTAGCATCGCTGAAATGGTAGCATTTCGGCGCTCGCCGCTCGACAGAGCATTGCTCGCAAAGCCTCTTCTCATGACAGTCTTCTCTGAGAAAAAAGAGATCGATTTTTCCGAGGACATCAAATTCAAAAGCAGTCTGTTGGATGCAGATCAGAAGAGTATGGTCAAGGAACTCGCCCGACTTTTGACTGGCATCTCTGGAAACGAATGGAAAAGCTGGAAACAAATCAACCAAGCTACTGAGTTCAAAACCAATCGCAATCTGTCGACGACTTCCGGACAAACGTGGCAAGACCTGAAATGCAGTCTAGAGCCCGACACGGACGACGAAGACGATTTCGCCGCTGGTGATTGTGCCGGTCGCGAATATCGAGACAACCCCGATGACCCCGATGACCCCGATGACGCCGACCCCGGCGGTGCCGATGAAGGAGACGCCGACCCCGATGACCCCGATGACGGTGACGCCGATCGCGACGGTGCGCAGTACCGGCCAGACGTTGAAGGAATGGCTGGACAGGCCGCCGCTGCGCGATACGAGTCCACTTCCAACCAAAACAGAGAAGATGCAAGGAGACAACGCGAGAACAGAAGAACGGCTCTTGAAGAAAGCATGTCACAGGCCAGGCGAGCAGAGGAAGAAGCCCGACGTACAAGAGAAGCACTCGCAAGGCGGGATTTGGCGGTATCATGCCCGGCCATTGTGCAACGCGCGGACTACGAGGTACTAAGGACCGTTGTACAAGGCGACTGCTTTTACGACAGTGTAGCGAGGATACGCCAGAAGGAAGGCGGCAATGTCGACAAAGAAGACCTCAGACGGGATGCGTCAAACTTCTTCGCTGGTCAGTTTCCCTACGGTTTGGAGGGTGCAGACTACGACCGCCTTTCAAGTGTTAGAGACATCCTGATAACATCGATACGGGAGACCATCCAAAGCGCGGCGACCGCTGATGATATTTCTCAAACTGCGCTCTACGAGGTAGTTCGCGATAACAGTTGGATAGGCGGCATAGCCGAAACTGGAACCGACGATGAGCTTGCAACAGCGTATTCTCAAATAATCGCGATCTCGGGTGATAATACACCAGGACGGGAAGCAGCCTGGGCCAATGCGCCAGAGATCAACGCAGTTGGACACCTCATCAAGCGACGGATCTGTGTCTACCGTCAATCCGGGCAGTGGCAAATAACGTTGAGCCGTGGCATGGGTGAATACGGGTACACCGGCGGTCCACCGCTCGCCATCCTCTGGACTAACCCACTCAACCCTCTCCGCTCACACTTCATGGGACTAAGAATCTTTCAACCTGTTCCTACTCCTATGAGCCTCGGCGCGGCGCTTGCTCCGTCGATCAATTGGACCGACGTCGTAGGCACCGAAGAGTCACACGAGAGCGTGATGCACGCCGTCGCCGCGTTCAGCCGCTTGAGCGGGCACCGGCGAATCCTAGACGTCGACGCGCTTGCTTCGACTGTTGCAGCCATCGAAAAACTCGGTTCGAAGCACTCGGCGTCGGCATCTCTTGGGCACCCCTCACCGAAAGGAATCGCAGCGATCCCATTTGCTGCAAAAACGAATCTAGCGATCTACGAACAGCTCTCCTCCGTGAACAACGAGACGTTCTTTCTGGTCGAGGCGCACCGACCGCTTTCCTGCGCGTATGATCTGCGGTTGATTCGGCGCGTGTCGGACGAGGGGGGCCAGGTTTACACAATTGCATGAACGATGGACGATCGCTAAGAAACACCCGATCGGTGTGTGAGTGGGTGTGTGTCATGACCGCTAATGTCTTAAAACTTGTCTGGTTCTGGGTATCTGGAAGCCTGATGAAGGCGTTGGAAGCAATCTGTGGAGCCAAGACTAGCGAGGCTCGATGCACTTCGGTACATGTTGTTGTGCCTGTACCGAACCGCGTTTTGGTGCCGCAGCTGGTAAACCAGTTTTTAGTTCAAATGTACGAAGGGTTGGTCGCAAGGAACTTTTTTTCGCCGCTGGTGTCTGAGAATCCACCCAATACAGGCAAGGGCTTCAAAATCGTTTCGAAGCTCGATTTGATGGCACATATTCCTTCATTCGATGGACTGAACGTGGTTGAATCAACTTGCAGACTGTTCGCGACTGTTCGTCCAGACACACGAGATCCTCGGGACACATTCGAAGGCCGGTGTTGCTTGAGTGCTTGCATATCGATTGCGTGCAAGAATTCATGTGATTATCCCGCATTCCCCTTCATCAGCGGAACACACTACGAAGAGACACCACTGGCCGTACTTTACCACTTGGCCTTTGAGTCGTTGGATACTGCCTCTTGGGGCGACGTTGAAAAGGACCCTAAAATGCTCCATAGCCAGATCGAATGCACTGAGGGCGTCGTCCTAGCAGAGTCGAACGACCTGTTTTCGTTGCTACACAAAGGTGTAACTTCATCCTTCGAACTACTTCTGGCTGACCTGCTGGACAAATGCCCAGACTACGACGCCGAATCCGTCGTCGCGCACCGCCACATCGTCGCCTACTACGGAAAGTGCATATTGTGCGGACAAAACGACACGATGCGCCGAGAGTTTCTGAAGGCAAAGATAGACCAGTCTCTTGTTTATGCCGTTGCCTTGATTGCATCCGAGACCGTCCAGTATTGCTATAATCAGAAGACGTCTAAGTTTGAGCAGATTCCAGGGCTTTCGGAAAGGCTAGAGACGGAGCATGGTCGTAAACACAGAGTCCTAGCACGCCAAGTATTAGAAGAAGTGATGATTTCATCGCTCGTTCTCGAGTCCGCGGCCAAACACGACCAGCGGTGCGGACACTTGGTAACGTACGATATTATGGTCCACATTCACTCAAACTTGCGTTGATAACAATACACACAAAAAACACAGACTCTCAGTTTTCTACTTCGGGCCACGCTTGCGCTTGTTGCGCGCCAATGGATCTACAACAAGTCTACACCGCGATCGCCACTCCACCCGCTGGCTTTTTCGATTGCTTTTTAGCACGCTTCTTCTCTGACTGGCGATCTAAGAACTGCCGGGGCGTGCACTGGAACTTGTAGACGAAGAAATTGTAAGGTGACGACGCCGCCCACACGCGCTCATGTTCATACTTCTTCATTATCCGGTCGACCTTCGCACTCTCCTTCTTGGACAGATTGGCGTAAAGGTCACCATTTCTCTTCACTATGCGGTCGAGGATTTCCATCGTCATCATCTGCATCGTTTTCGACCGTTTCTCGAGGCAATACTTGAAGACCTCGATTCCAACATCACGTAGCGCACCGTACTGTGTTTCGTCGTGAGTGGTGAAGTTGTTGCGAGGGTCATCGAGCAGCTTGTAGATCGAAGGAAGAAAGATCTTGTCCTCGAACTCCACAAAGAGGTCGTCCTCGTCGGATCCTTCTTCCTCAGCACGTTCTTCGCGCTTGGCGGCCTCCCACTTCAAGTACATCTCCCGTGCAGCATCGTTCGGCATGCCACGTACACGGCTGTCGATCGCGTTGTACATCCGCTCAACGTCTACCGGTTCAACACACTCAAGCCCGGTGACTGACTGCCACATACCCTTTACAAGCTCATCAACGTTGTTTGCCTTGTGCATCACACTGTCTGTGCTTTTGCCAAGAACAGGATTGTGTTTTACGAACGCAGTCAAGCTCTTGCTTCGACACCCCCCCCCTTTCACCTCACGAACCACCCTCTACTATTCTGAGACGACAAAAGCCGTCTACCACACGATCCTGTATTAGGAATGCACGCTTCACGCGTGCTAGCTCAGTCTCGAGCGCCCCAATCTCTTTTTTGAGGACGAGTTCATTGACGTTAGTGATCGGCAAAAGGGATACTCGCGCTCTAGACTTTCGAATTACAGGCGAGCTGCTCCGGATTGGAGCCGGCGCGGGCGGCCCGGTCGGCGCCCATGCGTGGGTTGGTATGTCCACGGCTCGCCCGAACCGCCCGAAGGGTTGCGCATGCGACGGCGACGAGTTCTCATCGGCCGATTCGCGTATCTGCCACCCCATTCCTCTGGCGTCGAAAGCCACAATCTGACGAGAGTGTCGGTTTGCTGCCATGGCGCAGCCGGCGGGGACCACCTTTCCACTATTTGAATTTGGCCGCCTTCTTCGGACGCGCGACCCCCCCCGCCAAATCTTCAATGTCCATGCTCGGTGACATACGAGGACTTGCACTCGCCACTGCGGATTTCATCAATGCAATTGAAAGATGAAACCTGTCCAACAATGGCCCTGCAAAATTCAAGTCCTTTCCGGTGACGACAGGGGGCAGATGCGGTTTCCCGCGCTCAGGCAAGAGCTTTTCGACGGGAAGTGCAATCCTCTTCGTTGAGGGGTGCTCCGAGAACGGTATCTTCAATGGATGCTGCAGCGACGTCGTGGGGCCCTCGTCCAACTTCGGCCAGCAGAGCGTGAACATTACATCGTCCAATTTTGAAAGCATGTTTTTGAACGATATGTTTTGTGGCGTCATTTTATCCGCCCCGTGCTGTGGCTCCGCGCCCGCATGCATGATCGACTTGAGCGCATTGTATGCCCCTTTCCCGAGAGCGCGGAGGCTTTTCATCTCCCTGCGGACATGCATTTCGCACTCAATTTCAATGTGATGCCAGCCAGAAGTCAACTGGCCTTTCTTTAGCAAAAAGAACCGTGACATGAAAGTTTCGACGTCGCTCATAGTTTGTAGGAGTCCAACCCCTCCTTCTTCAATCGGTGCCAAAAGGACACGCGTTAACACGTCGTACATGGCCATTCTAACTTCGTTTCCGAAAGACGGGTGTTTTAACATCAAAGTTGAATTGTAAAGACCATCATACATCGACTTGGGCGGCGTCATCATCAAGCAAATTCCTTTCCGTGTTTCTTCGGATAGTGCGTTGGCGCGTTCGTCGAGCACCCACAAGTGCACGCCACGGCCTCCGGAATACAGAGGCAGAAAGTGCTCAAACCCAAACACTTCGTGCAATATTGACCTGAGGATGTGAGCATGACCAAAAACAAGGCGAGAGAACCGGTCGTTGCATGTCTGGTCCTTTTTGAGCACCCCCAAAAAAGACAAGTCTGTCAGGTCAAGGTCGAACGGAAGCTGTTTCGACACAATTCCCTTCCCGCGCGCCCTCGACGCCGCGTCGTCGTAGTAAGGTCCCAAATGAATGCTCGCGCCAACGCCAGCCTTGACAGCCAGCTCGCGAAGCTCCTTACCAGACCTCACCGAGTTGTACCGGCGCCACACATTTGTTGCGGTTACCGAAATGAACTCTCTTCGCTCGGGATACTCTTCGTGGTGCAAACATGAAAACCTCAGTACCTCTTCCGCGGGGAAATGTACAGAGTAGTAATTTGACATACTGTATTCTTCCTTGGCACCCACCAACCTTGTGCGTCTTTAACACACACACACACAAAACTCAATCATCCCCGAATCCAACAGTCCTTGGGAGTGTTTCTTGAAAAAAACACTGCTGCCAAATCTCCTCGTTTGCTAGAGAAGACGCCCATTCAAGGACGTCTTTCTTCGTAACTCCTGCCACGGTTACACCAGGGTGTATATCCGCAGAGGAATTGATGATCTTCAGGATCTCGTGAGCGCTGTGCGTCTTCTTCTTCCACATATTCCCTCCTTGTCTTTGCTCGATTAAATCGATGTCATATTTGATCGAGACACGCACGTTTGCCGTTTTTCCACAAGCAAACCTCAGTTTCTTCGATCTAGTCTTCACAACGTTGGGTTTGACGATGGTAGGTGTGGACATTGGTTTCTGTTCGGATCTTCAACTTGTCCTAACCGACACACAACAGACTACACACGTGTGCAGCCATTGTCGATCGACACCCCCCCCCTCCCTCCTCTCCTACTTTTCCCACGGCTCACTCGCGGGCGGACCGTCCCGCCCTTTCGACCTCGAGCTGCCGGATCTGATTCATGAGGAAGTCGTAATCCCAATCGATGTTATCTTCTCTGGTCTCGTCGAATGCCCGTTGGCGTCGTAGAAACGGCGGACGGCGACAGTTTAGATCGTCGAGCGCATCTTCGTCATCACGGTCGCGTTTAACATTGTTCTTGTCGACGACTGGAAGGGGAGACTTCATCCTAGTGGTCCCTTTTCTTGCCCAGCGGGCCCCAATGGTTCTACCCCGAGAGGGTGCGTGGTGCGACACCCCCCCCCTTCCAAAAAGCTTCCCGCCAACCCTATTTGAAAAAGGGATTCAAATTCCCGAAGTCGAACGAACATTCTTCAGAATCGAATCTACACTCGGAACATTCTATGAATCACCAAAGGTACGAAACCGAACACCCCCTACACCTCGAACCCCAAGGTACATTGCACATCTGTGCCACGTGTGTGTGTGTGTTCACATGAACGACTCGTCGAAGTCGGACTCGTCACTACTCTCTTCCACCTTGTTCATAGCCTCACGCATGCGCTCTGCCATCTCTTCGAGATAGGCGTTGTACGCAATCTTCTCGAGGCGCAACTTCTCATCCGCCTTTGTCTGATTGAAGGGGACTGCTGCATGCATGGCGTGATAGAGGTAGTGCATGTTCTCGTCCTTGACCCGAAGGAGATTGCCCTCGGAACACTTGAGGTGCCAATAGAACTCCTCGACGCCCATGTTGATGCATGTGAGGTACAAGGACCTGAAGATGTCCATGTCCAAAAAAAGCCACTCGCTGTGGAGGTTCTCCTCAATGTAGGACTGGATGTGCTGCTCGTGGGTCTTGTCAATGCAGGCGACCGACATGTTAGTTGCTTGGTTGGTTGGTTGGTTCCTGCCAAGAGAGGTGGCGATCGACAGAGGTGAGGGCGGACTGGCGATCGACACCCCCCCCCCTCGCTCCCGCTCGCGCGGCAGTTGGGCGGTTGGGAATCGGGGCTGGGCAGTTGGGCGCGGGCTGGGCGTGCTCTCACCCGCTGGGTGTTGGTTGCTGCTCCTTGGGCGTCGATCGACAGGCGATCGGGCGCCTCGTCGATCGACACA
>Ga0115571_1000505_pt1 | contig 29105 bp, 29 predicted proteins | sample COGITO_mtgs_1205_FD_87293 | JGI IMG/M metagenome (GOLD analysis project Ga0115571, IMG submission 87293) | Pelagic marine microbial communities from North Sea - COGITO_mtgs_120531 | ecosystem: Environmental > Aquatic > Marine > Epipelagic | place: Germany:Helgoland, sampling site Kabeltonne...
GTGCACCAAATCTCGCTACTGTTATGAAAAATCTATTTTTCTACAAGCTGGGTTATCTTCTTTTTTGTGACTTAAGAATACACAAGGTTGATTCTTTCTCTCTTGTTTTTCGAAAATCCAAGACAATTCATCAAGTATCCCTGCTTTATCATATCCTATAGTCATTGAATTTTGAGTGGTTCTGTACACTTAAGCACAACTAGTAGATAAACACCATATAGCGTTTATATTCCTTTATTCACGCTTTTTATATTGTTTAGCTTCCCATTTTGGTTGGCCAAACACCATAGCGTTTAACTCCCTTATCCCCCAACAAAGCATAAAAACCAAAACCATTCATGGTAGTAGTAAAATCGGGGGCTTATAAATATATAAATTTTTTGGGGTAATTGCCAAACCCGACAAACACTTAATATGCTGTATTACAACATTTTATATGTCTTATTAACTATATTTATTGATGTTAAATCTTGGGTAAAGCCGAGATCAATTCTTGGGTATAAGGCTCTTGGGGATGGAAGTACAGCTCATCGGCTTCACCTTCTTCTACCAAAACTCCTTTTTCCATAACCAAGATACGATCGGCCATATATTTGACCACATTCAAGTCGTGGGAGATAAAGAGGTAAGACAATTGTAGTGCTTCTTTAAGGTCATTGAGTAAATTGAGTACCTGTGCCTGAACAGAGATATCAAGTGCTGCAACAGATTCGTCCAGCAGAAGCAATTGCGGCTCTGTTGCCAGAGCTCGGGCAATGACCACCCTTTGGCGTTGACCTCCTGACAGTTGATGGGGATAACGATGGTAATATTCAGCTCCCATTCCTACCTGTTCGAGCAACTGAAAAACCCTTGCTTTTTGGGCGGCTTTTCCGCTGACCAATTCGTGAACATATAGCGGCTCAGCAATGGCATCTCCTATAAATTTAAGTGGGTGAAGAGCCGCAAAAGGGTCTTGAAAAACCAATTGGATTTCCCTACGAAGTGCCCTCAATTCCTTGGAGTTTAGTCCCACAATCGAACGCCCTTTGTAATGAATATCACCAGCAGAGGGCGCATCAAGATGGACCAAAGCCCTGCTGATAGTCGATTTTCCGCAACCTGACTCTCCCACCAAACCCAAGGTCTCTCCGGGGTAAAGGTCAAAACTTACCTCATTCACTGCTTTCAGGCTTTCGTTATCCTGAAACCAATGTCGTGTGAGAGGGTATTCTTTGACCAAACCTCTGACTTCCAATAGTGGTTTTTGAGAATAAAGCGTTTTGTGTCTTTTGGCTCTCGACGCTTTGGAAATAGATTTAAAAGTATTTTGTTTTTGAGAAAAATCGGCTACAGTCGGCAAGCGCTCCAAACGTTTGTCGGGTTGCGGACGAGCATACAACAAACCTTGAGTGTAAGGTTCTTGAGGGCTTTTAAAAATGTCCTCCACGGTTCCGCTTTCCACCAGCTTGCCCTCGTGCATCACCAAAACACGATCGGCAAATTGAGCCACCACACTCAGGTCGTGGGAAATGAATAAAACGCTCATTTTGTGGATTTTTTGCTGTTGCTTGATCAAAGACAGTATTTCTTTTTGAACGGTTACGTCCAGTGCAGTCGTTGGCTCATCGGCAATCAACAATTGGGGGGCACCGATCAATGCCATTGCAATCATCACCCTTTGCTTTTGCCCACCACTCAGCTCGTGGGGATAGGCTTTAAAAATACGTTCTGGTTGTGGCAATTGTACTTGTTCAAAAGCCTCCAGCACCCTATCACGCTGATCTTTGGGCGTCCCTATTTTATTTTTCTGCAAGCGTTCCATCACTTGGGGTCCACAGCGCATACTCGGATTAAGACTCGATTGGGGTTCCTGAAAGATCATTCCCAATTCCCTCCCCCGAATAATTTGCCAATCTTTGGTTGACAATTGGGAAAGGTCCTGTCCGCCCAACTCCATTTTTTGACTGCTAATAGATAAGGGCAATTGGAACAATAAACCCGCAATGGAAAGGGCAGTGAGTGACTTTCCACTGCCTGACTCTCCCACAATGGCAATAATTTCATTTGAATTGACCGTAAAAGAGAGTCCATTCAAAAGCAACCGCTCTTGAGATGAAACGGACAATCCTTCTACTGCTAACAATGGTTTTTTTCCTTTCATGAATGAATAATTTCGTCCGCCGTCAAAAGGGGTTTATTTCGCAAACGCAAAACCACTTGGGCAATGGTAATCACGTCCTTTTCGCAATAGATTATAATGCGATCGATGTTTTTTTCTTCGTAATAGACTTGAGCCACTTGACTTCCGTCAATATCATCTTTGGGAGTAGGAATACCCAATACATGAGCCATCAGGGAGAGAGAAGTGTAATGCTTATAGTCTCCAAACCGCCACAAATGAAGGGTATCCAAATGGGGAACTTCCCATGGTTTTTTATTAAAGAGATTGAGTTTAGCAGGTAAATCAACCCCTTGAATTATCATCCGCCGGGCGATATAAGGAAAGTCAAACTCTTTTCCATTGTGGGCACAAAGTAAATGTGCTGGTTGATTGAAATGCTGCTCTAATAAATTTTTAAATTGAATTAAAAGCTCTTTTTCAGGGCCATAAAAACTCTTAACTCTAAATTCGCGAGGGTTGGAGTTGGGGTTGAAAAAACCTACAGAAATACAAACGATTTTACCAAACTCAGCCCATATTCCTGCTCTTTCATAGAAAGATGCTGGTGTTTGCTCATCAGAACGTTGGTATTGGGTTTTGGCGGCAAATAGCTCTTTTTCCGTATCGGAAAGTTCATCAAAAGTTGCTTTTTCTGGAACAGTCTCTATGTCCAAAAACAAAATTTTGTGGAGGTCAATTTTTTGAAACATTTTTAATCATTTCCAATCCCCCCTCAAGGTAAACATAAATGTCTTTTGTAAAAGATTCTCCTCCAGAAGTTTTGCCTTCAATTTCTTTTTCTCGGTCTTTGAGATGACCCAAACGTACCACAATCAGATCCTCCTCTGGAACAACCAAGACATATTGCCCCAAATGCCCGCGCATCATAAATACTTTTTTACCCTCAAAAACTTCCAACCACCAGCCATAGCCATATTCGGGACTTTCTTCAAATCGCGGTTTGACAGATAGAGCCACAAAAGTGGAGTCCAATAGCTGTTTGTCATTCCATCGGCCATGATTTTTATAGAGTTTTCCAAATCGCGCAAAATCTCGGGCATTGGTAGCCAAACAACAAAAGGCTTTTTCCATTTCATTATCGGAACTGTCCCACTGCCACAAAGCAGTTTGTTCTGCTCCCATGGGTTGCCAAAGTTTTTCGGTCAGATAGGTACTTAATTTTTTTCCCGTAGCCCTTTTGATAACCATCCCCAAGAGTTGGGTAGTACCACTTTGATAATGGAATTTTTTTCCTGGTTTTTCAATAATGGGTTGATCCAAGATCAGAGCGTTAAGATCTTTGACAAAATAGGAAGCCGATGTTACGGAAAAAGGATTGTAATACTCTTCACTCCATTTTTGCCCAGAGGCCATACTAGAGAGGTCAACCACAGTTACCTCATTGGCATAGGGACCTTTAAGTTCGGGAATAAAATCCACTACCTTCTGATCTAAACTTTTTATCGCTCCTTCTTGAATGGCGATACCCATCAAAGCGGAAACAACACTTTTTACTACCGAAAAGGAATTACTTCTAGAGTTCACTCCAAAAGAATCATAATATTTTTCATACAGTATGCTGTCATTTTTGATGACCAAGTAGGCTACTGTTTTTCGGTCTTTGTGATAATCTTCTAAGCTTTTACTGGTGGCGAATTGATTGTATTGAGAATGTAATGGCCATGCTTGGGGCTGAATCGCTGCATAAACGCTATCATTGGAAAAACTTTCGTAATCCGTCAAAAAAGCTGTGGTATGCCCTGTCAGGTAAATGGTACTGATCCCCTTCAGCAAGTAGCTATATGGGGAGATATAAAGAATAGAAAACAATGCAATCAGAAGAAAGCCCAAGCGGAAGAAAAATCGTTTCATTACTTTTTTTTTAAATATTAAAGTACACTAAGTTGTTTAGGGTAGCCTTCCAGTTCTAGAAGTCGGCGCTTGGTGGTAATCCCACCAGAATAGCCCACCAATGATCCATCACTACCGACCACTCGATGACAAGGAATGACAATCAGCAAGGGGTTTTTGGCAATAGCACCTGCTATTGCCCTGACCATTTTGGCATCGCCATAGGCCTGTGCTACCTTGACATAGGCCAAAGATGTTCCATAGGGTATACGAGAAAGCAATTTCCAGACCTTTACCTGAAAATCTGTTCCCTTTGGACGAATGGGAAAAGTAAACTCTCGACGCTTTCCGTGAAAATATTCGTCAATTTGTTTAATAACACTTCTCATTAAAGGAGAAGTGGGTAACGGGATTTTTTCAATTTCCTCTACAAAAAAATACGCGTAACTTCTTGATTTTCAATATTTACGGATACAACTCCCGCTTCTCTTTTGTAATAACCTACCTCCATATAGTTTACATGTTCAGTTTAAAAATACAATTAAAAGTTAAACAAAAAGTATATTTTTTGCTTTTCTGTTTAAGATTAAAAGAATTTTAAGCGAGCAATTGAGCGGCTTCTTTGGCGTGATAAGTAGCGATAAGATTGGCTCCTGCCCTTTTGAATGCAAGCAGTTGCTCCATCATCACAGCATCGTGGTCCAACCAACCTTTATCGGCGGCCGCTTTAAGCATGGCGTATTCTCCACTGACTTGATACGCAGCAATGGGTACTTCGACATTTTCACGGATATCTCTGATGATATCGAGATAAGCCAATCCAGGTTTGACCATTACCATGTCTGCACCCTCCTCAATATCTCTAAGGGTCTCTGTGAGGGCTTCTAAACGATTGGCAGGATCCATTTGGTAGGTTTTCTTGTCACCAAAGCCAGGAGCCGAGTCAAGCGCTTCCCGAAAAGGACCGTAAAAGGCAGAAGCGTACTTGGCACTGTAACTCATAATACCCGTATCGGTTAAACCTGCGGATTCCAAAACAGTTCTGATCTTCTGAATACGGCCATCCATCATATCGCTAGGGGCTACAAAATCAGCTCCCGCTTGGGCATGACTCAATGCCATTTGAGCCAAAACCTCCACGGTAGGATCATTTAAAATCTTTCCTTTTTCAACAATACCATCGTGACCATAGGAGGAATAAGGATCCAATGCCACATCGGTCATTACCACCATTTCGGGGGTTGTAGTTTTGACTGTTCTCACTGCGCGCTGCATCAATCCCTCGGGATTCAATGCTTCAGTTCCTTTGTTGTCTTTGAGTGCATCGTCGACCATCACGAATAACAGTACAGCTTTGATCCCCATATCGGAAACCGATTTCACCTCCTCCTGAAGAAGGTCCAAACTTAAGCGATAACGTCCTGGCATGGCTGAAATAGGCTCTTTAACTTGGGTACCTTCCGTAACAAATAAAGGCAACATCATATCGTTGACGGTCAATTGACTTTCACTGACCAGTTGTCGGATGGCGGGGCTCTGTCGGAGTCTTCTGTTTCTTTGGTTGGGATACATAGGATAAATTTAAATGTTCTTAGTGGCTCACACCCACGCTCTGGGATTTTCAAGAACGTTGACCAGTTCTTCCTCTTTGCTATTGGGCAGGGGCTTGTGGTTGTATTGCCACTGCACATGAGGGGGAAGGCTCATCAAAATACTTTCGATCCTACCATTGGTTTTCAATCCAAAAAGGGTTCCCTTGTCGTGGATCAAATTGAACTCAACATAGCGTCCTCTTCGGATCTCCTGCCACTCTCGCTGGGCATCGGTGTAGTTAATGTTTTTTCTTTTTTCAACAATTGGAACATAGGCTTCCAAAAAATGATCGCCCACTTCAGTCACAAAATCATACCTTTTTTGGGCGGTGTATTTTTCGTCTGGTCTTAGGTAATCAAAAAACAATCCTCCAATTCCTCGGGCCTCTCCGCGGTGGGCGTTCCAAAAATATTCATCACATCGTTTTTTGTATTCAGAATAAAAATTTTTGTCGTGGGCATCACAGGCTTTTTTACAAACTTGATGAAAGTGCTGGGCGTCTTCTTCAAAAAGATAATAAGGAGTCAAATCCTGTCCTCCCCCAAACCATTGGTCTTGTAATTCCCCTTGATCATTGTAGAGTTCAAAATACCGCCAGTTGGCATGAACCGTGGGAACAAATGGATTTTTAGGATGAAGTACCATACTCAAGCCACAAGCAAAAAAATCACCCGCTTTAACCTTAAAATAGTTTTTCATACTCTCGGGTAATTGACCGTGAACAGCAGAGACATTAACGCCTCCTTTTTCGAAAACAGCACCATCTTCTATCACTCGGGTTCGGCCACCGCCGCCGCCCGATCGTTCCCAAAAGTCTTCTTTAAAGCGGGCTTTTCCATCCACCTCGGCCAACTTCTTGGTAATTAGGTCTTGTAGGTTTTCAATATAACGATTGAATTTTTTTTTCATGGAATTTTAACTTAGGGGTTAAGGTTGGTATTCTTTAACAGCATCCACAAAAGCCTTGGCGTGATCCACGGGAATATTAGGTAAAATACCGTGTCCCAAATTGACAATGTAACGGTCTTTACCAAAGGCATTGATCATTTGCTTGACTTGGGTTTTGATTTCGGGTATGGGAGACAGTAATCGGGAAGGATCAAAATTTCCTTGAAGGGTAATCTGTCCACCAGAAAGATAACGCGCATTGCGAGCGGTACAGGTCCAATCAATACCCAAAGCCGCTGCGCCAGATTTACTCATTTCTTGTAGGGCAAACCAGCACCCTTTTCCAAAAACGATGACGGGAACGGTTCCGCTCAAGGCATCGATGATTTGTTGAATATAGGGCCAAGAGAATTCTTGATAATCTGAGGGGGAAAGTAGTCCTCCCCATGAATCAAATAGCTGGATCACATCGGCACCCGCTTTGACTTTTTCTCTCAAATAGGCAATGGTAGTTGTAGTGATTTTTTGGAGCAACTCTTTGGCCATGGCTGGCTCTTGAAAACAAAAGGCTTTGGCCTTATCAAAGTTTTTCGACCCTTGCCCCTGCACCGCATAGCACAGCAAAGTCCATGGCGCACCTGCAAAACCAATCAAAGGAACTCGCTCGTTAAGTTCGTTTTTGGTCATCCGTACGGCCTCAAAAACATATCCTAATTCTTCTTCTACATCTGGCAAAATGACCTGATCCAAAGAAGCTTTATCTATTATAGGTTTGGGAAGGTAGGGACCGATACCATCGCGCATTTCAACTTCTATGTTCATGGCTTGTAATACCACCAAGATATCGCTGAAGATGATGGCAGCATCAACTCCAATTTGATCAATGGGCATGAGGGTGATTTCTGTAGCCATCTCAGGTGTCTGACAACGGGTGAAGAAATCGTATTTCTCTTTCAATTTCATAAAATCAGGCAAATAACGCCCTGCTTGACGCATCATCCAAACAGGAGGGCGTGCTACAGTTTCACCTTTTAAGGCTTTTAAAAACAATTCATTCTTCATGGAGGGTAATATGATTTTTTAGTGATAGTAAAAGTTGAGAAGATGTAGGCTCTTTGGCTACCGTGTATTGCGACGTATACAGTGCTACTTCCTTGGCGGTAGTGGTTCCCAAACAAAAACTATGGGTATCATCAAAGTTGTTGCTCAAGGCATAACCCCTTACCCCGCTGGGACTAAAAAAAAGTATCCCATCGAAGTGGCCTTTAATAACATGATCCTTTAAATGGGTTTCGTAAACTTCAATAGGATTTATTGTGATACCATGGGAGGGTAAAATGTCCTCCAAATCGTTCGTGCGAAGCTTTCCGCAAAAATATGAAAAAGACTCATTTTTATGCTTTTTTGCTAAAAAATAAGCTAATTCTGACGAATTATGAGCAATTTTTGCCACTTTTTGTCCATTTTCAGTCAAAAGGGCTGCTGTCTTTTTTCCTACACAATAGCTTGTTTTTCCCGCTATCATTTTTGAAATTTTGGAAGAAGATAATACGGCATTAACTGCATTCTGACTGGTAAAAATAAGCGAATCAAAAACAGAATTAATTTTGGGGGTTTTAATGGGGAAAATCTGTATGAAGGACTGTTCGACCAAACTGAATTGATGAAAGAGTAAACGGTCTCTAAAATCTTGTGATAATATTTTGGTGGAGAGCAACCTCATTCTTTACTATATTTAATAGTCTTCATGATTTCATCTCCTCCATTGGACAAGACCTCTTGAGCGGCATAGGCGGCTAAATTTTCTGATCCTTTTATTTCTACCTCATTGTGGAGGGTGGCTGCATTTTGTCCATCTAGAGAAAAAACACCTGCCTTGAACTCAATTTTTTCGTGACTAACAAAAGCATGAGCTCCAATGGGTGCGGAGCAGCCTCCTTCCAAAATGCGGAGAAAATCTCTTTCTATTTTCACACACATTTGGGTGGGCAGATGATTGATTTGTTTTAGCTGTTCTATTAAAGCTTCATCCTTGGTTCTGCAAACAACTCCAATAGCACCTTGTGCTGGGGCCGGAATCATCCATTCCAATTCTTGAAAATGAGATCCTAAAAGTGCTACCCTTTCCAGTCCTGCTTTTGCAAAAATAGCACCTTCCCATTGGCTGGAAAGCAGTTTATCTATGCGGGTTTGAACATTACCTCGGAGATTGACCAACTGATGATGGGGGTATCGGTGCAACCACTGTGCTTTGCGCCTAAGACTACCCGTAGCGATGGTAGCTGTCTCCTCCAAGTTTATTTTATGAGTTTGCACCAAAATATCGCTAGCGCTTCCCCTTTCCAATACAGCAGCTAGTATAAGCCCCTCGGGCAATTGGGTAGGAACGTCCTTGAGACTATGAACAGCGATATCGACTTGATTTTCCAAAAGGGCAATGTCAAGAGTTTTGGTAAAAACTCCTTGAATACCCATGGCATAAATGGGTTGGGTCAGATCGAGATCGCCAATACTTTTGGTAGAGACCAATTCGGTTTTGAGGTGGAGGCCCTCCAAAAGGTCAGCAACCTTGTTCGCCTGCCACAGGGCCAATTGACTGTCGCGGGTTCCTATGCGAAGAGCGTTATCAGACATCTAACTCTGAATCCAATTGGTAAACGTGCTGGAGTAGCTCCATAGTTTGATCAGCTTTGGAAGGGTTTTCTTTTAAATAACTGGCTACTTTTCCTGTCAATCGGTACACAATCTGAGAAAATTCTGGTACCTCTCCCTGTTCCATTTGTTGACCATTGAGCAATTTTTGCTTCAAGGCCTTGAGGGTAGGAGCGAATTTCCTATGGTCCACCCATTTCAAAAATCCTGACTCAACTTCATTGAGAATCGCGTTCGCTTGTGGTATAAATTGTTCTCTCTTTTTTAAGGTATCATTAGTCAATTGAGACAATTCGTCCAAGTTGACCAAGGTGATGTTTTCCAAATCATTCAATTTTGGATCAACATTGGAAGGGACAGACAAATCCAAGATCAACAAAGGTTTATCCCGGGAAACCATGGAGGTGTCTACTGTAATATCGTGGGCTCCCGTTGCAACGATCAAAATATCGGAATGCGCAATCTCGGTTTTTAATCCACTGATGGGCTTTACCACCAAATTGAACTTTCCTGCCACACGTTGAGCGCTTTCTTCAGAACGATTGACCAATACAATATGGTCATTTTGGGTATGCTTGATAAGATTCTCGCAAGTATTTCTTCCTATTTTTCCAGTACCGAAGAGTAATATGTTTTTTTGAGACACTGCTTTAACATGCTCTAGGATATAGTGAACTGAGGCAAAGGAAACAGAGGTTGCCCCAGAGGACAACTGGGTTTCGGTTTTAATCCGTTTGCTGGACTGAATGACAGCGTTGACCAGACGTTCGGAAAAACCATTAACCATTTGTTGTTTTTTCGAATTAAAAAAAGTCTTTTTCAATTGGCCGATGATTTCAAAATCTCCAACGATTTGGCTTTCTAAACCACAACCTACACGGAAAACATGGTTGATGGCGTCTCGATCGGTGAGCACAAAGCCTATTTCTAAAAAAAGGGAACGGTCACCACCAGAAAAGGCACATAAATAGTCAATTAGAATCTGAGGATCATCAACAATACCCATTAACTCAGTCCGATTACAAGTAGATATCACCATCAACTCATTCAGGCCATCCGCTTTGGCTTGCGCCAAAAGTTGCTCTGTTTGAAATTTGTCGAGACTAAAATTACCGCGAGTACTCAGATCAGCGTTCTTATAGCTTAATCCTACAACACAATATTGGATGGTATTTCTCAAAAAGTTTGGTCTAAATTCCTGACGTAAAATTAAAGAGAGGAACATTTAAAAAACAACGCCAGAGGAACTATTAATAACCAAGTAGGTTTTTTGCTTCCTTTTTTTTAAAATTCCTTTAAATATAATATTTTTGAGGGTATTTAATTAAATTTAATTAGAATTGTTCTAAATAAGAGTTCTTTAAAAACAACGACATCGGCACAATGGAGAGAACAATAATAGAAGGTGGTTTTTATATCTTGAGATACACCAATGAGGGAGATCAAATCCAACAATACGAAGAGGCGGTCAGTCAGGAATTCATACAATTTCATTTTTGTCAAAAAGGCGCTGGCTCTTTTGAATTCAATGGAGGGAGTTACCAGCTACCTTTGATTTCCAAAAATGTTATTTTGTTGTACAACCCTCAAAAGGCACTGCCCATCGACCTGAAACTAACTCCTGGTTCGGCGGTTGTTAGCTTGGTGATTTCCATCAAAAAGTTTCACAGTTTATTTTCTGAGGACGCTGATCATATACATTTTTTAAGCCCAGAAAACAACACCAAAAAATACTACGATACCCGACCTGTAAGTCCAGCTATGAGCGTGGTATTAAGTCAAATTATGGAAACCAAAGTCCACGAAAGTATGCGGGGACTATACTTCAAGGGAAAAGTATACGAATTGTTGAGTTTGTTTTTCAATAAAAGTGAAGACGCTGATGTTGAACAATGTCCTTTTTTGGTGGATGAAGAAAATGTAAGGAAAATCAGAAAAGCCAAGGAAATCATTTTGAGTCAAATGACGGAACCACCGACCCTGGTGGCACTCGCTTCTGAAATAGGACTCAACATTAAGAAACTCAAAGAGGGGTTTAAGCAAATCTATGGTGATACGGTATACGGCTATTTATTGGATCACAAAATGAATGAAGCCCGCAGCATGCTCAACTCAAAACAATACAACATTAACGAGATCAGTTTAAAGCTGGGCTACAGTACTTCCAGCCATTTTATTGCTGCCTTTAAAAAGAAGTTTGGGACAACTCCCAAAAAATATTTAATGTCAGTATCTTCGTAAAAAAATGCAGATGAAAGGTGCGTTATTGATCAATTTGGGCTCTCCAGATAGCCCCAACCCCAAAGATGTTAAAAGATATTTAGGTGAGTTTCTAATGGACGAGCGGGTGGTGGATCTACCCAAACCCTTACGAACTTTTTTGGTGAAGGGAATCATTCTCAACACCCGTCCAAAGAAATCTGCTAAAGCCTATAAAAAAATTTGGTGGGACGAAGGTTCCCCGCTGATTGTATTGTCTAAAAGATTACGAGAAGCCGTTCAAAAAAAAGTATCGGTTCCTATGGGTCTGGCCATGCGATATGGCTCCCCCTCAATAGAACAAGGGATTAAAGAACTGGTCGATAAAGGTGTTGATGAGATCATGTTGATTCCTCTTTACCCTCAATTTGCAATGGCCACTACAGAAACCATTTTGGTTTTGGCCGAGGAAATTAGAAATGAGAAATATCCGCAATTGGAATTTACGGTTTTACCCCCTTTTTACAACCATCCAGATTATGTAAGGGTACTTTCGGAAAGTATTCAAGAAAATTTAAAAGATAAAAAATGGGAGCATTTGTTGTTTTCCTATCACGGGGTTCCAGAGCGTCACATCCGAAAATCGGACATCACCAAATCCCATTGTAAAATTGATAAAAGCTGTTGTCAAACGGCATCGGAAGCACACCAATATTGCTACAGACATCAGTGTTATGAAACGACCCGACAGGTAGCGGAATACCTCGAGCTCAAAGAGGGTACGTTTTCTACCAGTTTTCAATCCCGACTCGGGGTTGACCCTTGGTTGCAACCCTATACCGATCAGACCGTAGCACGCTTTGCCAAAAAAGGAATTAAGAATCTGGCCATCGCTACTCCTGCTTTTGTTTCCGACTGTTTGGAGACTTTAGAGGAAATTGGGATGGAAGCCGCCGAAGACTTTGAAGAAAAAGGAGGAGAGGAGCTTCATGTAATTCCCTGTATCAATACCCGAACAGATTGGGTTAATGTAATGAGTCGCTGGATTGACCAGTGGGCCAAAGCAGAAACGGCTACTTCTGCATGAAAAGTGGATCTGCGTCTTTTGGTACCCAACCCATACCCCAATTATTGATCAAACAAGCGGTTCCCGCTTCAATTGGCATATTGGTCATGTCGCTCAATATATTAATTGATACTATTTTTGTTGGACAATGGATTGGTGCCAATGCCATTGCTGCCATTAACGTGGTTTTGCCTGTCTCTTTTTTTATCGCAGCTCTGGGCATGGCCATTGGTTTGGGAGGTGCCTCTATTATCTCCAGATCTTTGGGAAAGAACGACTTGGCCAAGGCCACCAAAACTTTTGGAAATCAAATTGTTTTAACTTTTTTACTCACCATCAGTTTTGTCTTTTTCGGATTGTTTTTTGTCGACAGTATCATTCCTGTTTTTGGAGGAAAAGGAGCACTTTTTGAACCCGCCAAAATCTATTATACCGTTGTTCTCTATGGAGTCCCTGTTTTGGGCTATTGTATGATGGGCAACAATGTCATCAGGGCGGTAGGTAAACCCAAAAACGCTATGTATGCTATGATGCTACCTTCTGTTTCCAACCTGATTTTAGATTACGTTTTGATTTATATTTTCGACTTTGGAATGTATGGAGCCGCTTGGGCGACCACCCTGTCCTATGGTGTATGTGCTCTTTATATCGTTTTCTTTTTTAATTCCAACCGATCAGAGTTACGGCTCAGCATTAGTGATTTGAAGTTGAACCTGGCTATCACCAAAGAAATTGGTGCATTGGGATCGGTAACCTTGGCCCGTCAAGGGGTTGTGAGTCTCTCGGTTTTATTGGTCAACAATTTACTTTTTGGTTTGGGTGGAGAATCGGCAGTAGCTGTCTATGCCATCATCAGTAGACTGTTGATGTTTTCTCTTTTTCCCGTTTTGGGAATTACCCAAGGTTTTATCCCTATTGCAGCTTTCAATTATGGTGCCAATAACAAAAAAAGGGTGGAACAAGTCATTCGAACCGCTGTGCTATACGCCACTAGTTTTGCCACATTAGTGTTTTTGATGATCTATGTCTTTTCGAATTCAATAGGGGGGATTTTCACCAACGAACCTCTGGTTTTGGAAAAAGTGCCTGCAGCCATTCGGTGGGTTTTTGCCCTAACGCCTATTGTAGGTATTCAACTCATTGGCGCAGCCTATTATCAAGCAATAGGCAAAGCACTTCCAGCTCTCTTACTCACCCTGACTCGACAGGGGTTCTTCTTCATTCCGCTACTCTATGTATTTCCAAGTTTTATGGGAATTAACGGGGTTTGGCTGGCCTTTCCCATTGCAGAATTCTTGGCCACGGTTGTAACTGGTGGTTTTTTAATTTATGAACTCAAAAAATATTTGAATTCTTGAAATCTCTACCCTCAAAATAGTGTCTTGCATTTGTTTTAGTTTTTGTACTTTGTAGTTTTATTTTAGGTTCCATATCATTGATTCAATCAGACCCATTCACCAATGGAATATTACAATTACATCAAATCATTGCACTTAATTTTTGTGGTCACTTGGTTTGCTGGATTGTTTTATGAACCTCGACTGTTTATCTATCATATTGAGGCTTCCAAAAAAAATACTCCGGCTAAGGAGATCTTGGAAAAACAACTTAAAATTATGTCCCGTAGGTTGTGGTACATCATCACTTGGCCCTCTGCAATTTTAGCCTCTGTATTTGCTATTTGGTTGTTGATTTTGATGCCAGAATGGCTTTACCAATCTTGGATGTTGATCAAAATCGGTTTCATATTACTGTTGTATGCCTATCACTTGAAAACCCATCAAATGTTCCTGCAATTACAACGAGACGAAATCAAGTATTCCTCAAACTTTATGCGAATATGGAATGAAGGGGCAACTTTGTTTTTGTTTGCCATTATCTTTTTGGCAATCGTCAAAAGTGCAATTCATTGGATTTTTATGGTATTGGGAACCCTTGGTCTAATCGTATTTTTGATGTTGGCCATAAAATTATACAAAAGGTTAAGAGAGAAATCCACTGACAATGGCGATTAACTTATTCAGACGTATTTCACTACGAACCCAAATTTTTATCTCTATGATATTGTTGGTGTTTTTGGCCTGCCTTTTGATTTTGGTAGCTACCTTTTTTCAATATCAGAACGAATCCATTGATTACAATATTTTTCGACTCAACCGAAAGGAAAACCAGTTGACAAAACAAATTGATTACTTGGTTGAAAAGAATGATTTACTTAAAAAAAGTGACAGCATTTGGGCCCAATATGAAGAGGAATTCAGGGCAGTAATCAAAATCCACAATGTAAACTACTCTGTGTTCAACCTTGAGGGGAATCCGCTTTTCACCTCTTTCCTCCCTCTAAAAATTATTGCCAATAATTATGCTTTAGAAGAGGATTTTTTAAAAGCCCTTTTGACAAATTCTGACGGTAGGATTCTAGAAAAAAACAATGATGAAATTGGTAAATTTCAATCCTCCTACAGCCTTTTAAAAGACAGCTTTGGGGATCCCTATGGGGTGTTGTTTTTTCCTTATTTTGAAGATGTCTCTTTTTCAGAAAACGAACTGAACACTTTTTTACAAAGTTTGTATCAGATCTATTTACTGATGTTGGTTGTTGCCATCATCATGGCCTATTTTATATCGAAATATATTTCCCGATCACTGGAGACTTTTCGTGAAAAAATAGATCAAACAGGACTCTTAAAAGAGAATGAAAAAATCGAACTTAAAAACGCTCCTCGGGATATTGCCAGTTTGATTAATTCGTACAATAAAATGATTGATGAACTGGAAAAAAGTGCTACGCTACTGGCCCGAACTCAAAGAGAACAGGCTTGGCAAGAAATGGCCAAACAGGTGGCCCATGAAATCAAAAATCCTTTGACTCCCATGCGACTTAGTGTTCAAAGTTTTCAAAGAAGATTTTCTGATGACGATCCAAACAATGCCAAAAAAATTGATGAGTTTTCCCAAATCCTTTTGGAACAAATTGATACCATGAGCGACGTCGCAAATGCTTTCTCCGATTTTGCCACGCTACCCAAACCCAAACTGGTAAAGTCTGATCTGGTTGAAATCACACGCAGATCATTGGAGATTTTTGAAGGAGATTCCATAAAATTCAAAACTTCTGATGAAGAAATACGATTGCGATTGGACAGAACCCAATGGATCAGAGTTACCACCAATATTATCCAAAATGCTCTACAAGCAGTTAGGCAGGGACAGCTACCCAAAATAAAAGTTACCATCAAAAAAGGAGACAAAACCGTAAAAATTTCTTTTGCCGACAATGGCATTGGCATTCCCAAAGCCATTCAGTCTAAAGTCTTTGAACCCAAATTTACCACCAAAACAAAAGGTATGGGACTCGGATTAGGAATCGTAAAAAACATTATTGATTCGCACAATGGACAAATAGAGTATACCACCAGTGAGAAGGGTACCACATTCGTCATTACCCTAAAATTGTAAATATGGAAGAAGTATTAACATGGATTGAAATTCAGGATAATATCGGTTGGATCAAAATCAATCGTGAAAAAAAACTAAATGCCCTCAACCGAAGTTTGATTGACGAGTTACACGACCGACTGCTTGATTTTCAAAAAGATGCATCCGTAAGGGTAATCATCCTAACAGGAAATGGTGATAAAGCTTTTGTGGCAGGGGCTGACATAGCAGAGTTTTCTGATTTTGGGCCGCTAGAGGCTTCCGCTTTGGTGCAACATGGAAATCAAGTTTTGTTCGACTTCATTGCCCAATTGAATAAACCTGTCATTGCAGCCATCAATGGTTATGCTTTGGGGGGAGGTTTGGAACTGGCCATGGCTTGTCATTTCAGAATTGCAAGTCAACATACCAAAATGGGATTGCCTGAAGTTTCGCTGGGCATTATCCCAGGTTATGGTGGAACCCAACGGTTACCCGCTTTGATTGGAAAAGGAAATGCCATGGAAATGATTTTGACTGGAGATATGATTGATGCCGAAAAAGCGCTTCGTTTAGGCTTGGTCAATCAGGTCGTTCCTCAAGAAAAACTATTGGAGACTGCCATCGCCTTGGCAGAAAGAATAATGAAAAATGCACCCAACTCTCTTAAAAATGCAATCAAAGCAATCAATGCTGCCGATGGAAGCTCAAAAGGATTCAGGGAGGAGGGAATTCAATTTGCTGATTGTTTTGGAAGCCATGACTTTGAGGAAGGCATTACCGCTTTTCTCGAAAAAAGAAAACCTAAATTTTAGATCGATTGCGACTCTTGGGCAATCAGATGTTCCACTTTATCAAAAAGAACAGCAGGTTCGTACTCCTTGAGTTGGAATACACCCTTTACCTTAAAACTTACTTTAGTACCCAGTGGAATTGGGAAGTAATGGTATTGCGCTAATCGCCAGGAATTATTGATACTCAATGCGACAACCGTAGCATTGGGAATGTGTTCAAAAAGTGTTATCAATCCTCCAGAGTGAAACTTTTTAGGTTGCCCATTTTTACTTCGGGTTCCCTCTGGAAAAATCACGGCTGCCCATTGATTTTTTTCGATTTGATTCCCAAATTTTTTTATTTTTTGAAGGGCTAAGCTTCTATTATTGCGATTTATCAAAACCGAACCTCCATGCCTAAGGTTATAGGATACACTGGGAATCCCTTTGCCCAATGATGCCTTGCTAATAAACTTAGGATGATACTTTCTAAAGTACCATATAATAGGAGGGATATCGTAGGTGCTCTGGTGGTTGGATACAATAATCAATGGCCCTTTTTTGGGCATATCGAATGGATTGGAAAAGTCGAAAGTCGTTCCCAAAAAATTCAAGCACCGCAACGTAAAAAAGTTAAGCCAATCAACTGATTTTTTGTGGGCATCATAACCCCAGAGACGATGGCAAAAAACCTGAATCAGATGAAAGAATACTAAATTTGAAAGGAATAGGGAATAATAGAGTATCGCAAAGGGGTATAAAAAAACTTTTTTCACGATAAAAAATTGATATCACTTTAGTAGGATCTCAACCACAAAACTCATTGAAGGCCTCCATCAAATTTTCGGCAATCAATTGAGCGGTACGCCCCTCGATATGGTGTCTTTCAATCATGTGTACCAACTCACCATCTTTGAATAAAGCCACGCTGGGTGAGGAAGGGGGAAAAGGAATCATCTTCGCTCGTGCTGCATCAGTGGCTTCCCGATCAACTCCTGCAAAAACGGTAAACAAATGATCAGGGGTGTTTTCGTTGTTTAATGAAAATCTTACGGCGGGGCGGGCATTGGCAGCAGCACAGCCACAAACAGAATTCACAACAACCAAGGACGTTCCTGATTTAGACAAGGCAGTATCTACGGCATCGGAAGATAACAACTCTTGAAAACCTATGGTTGTCAACTCTTCTTTCATGGGTCTTACTATTTCTGCTGGATACATAATTAAATTTTTTGTAAAGATAAAAAACTCCCTATTTAATTAGGAGTGGTAAACGATCTTTTATTGACATTTGTATCTTTACATTCTAAAATAAATAAACTATATGATTAAGTGGGTGGCCGCAATTATTGGTTATTCTATTTTAAGATTTCCAGGCGCCGTTTTGGGGTTTGTTATTGGTAGGTTTTTTGAATTTTTGACACATAACCCTATCCAAATCAAAAAGACTTCCTATGCCATCAGACCCGAAACATTTCAACTAAATTTATTGGCACTTTCTGCTTTGATAATCAAAGCCGATGGTAGAGTTGAAAAGAAGGAGTTGGATTTTGTAAGAAATTTCTTTATCAGCCAATATGGAAAAGAGCGTTCCGATTCCATCTTTAAAACTTTCAATACCGAAATCAAAAAAGAAACCCAGCACTTAAATCAATTAACACGTGTTTTTGTGCAACAAACCCCTTATGAAACCCGTTTGCAAATTCTTCACTTTTTGTTCGGAATTGCCAATGCCGATGGCCATGTTTCTGATTTGGAAGTGCAAAAGCTTTCGGAAGTAGCATCGGGAATGCGACTGCGTTTACCCGATTTTGAAAGCATTAAGGCCATGTTTGTCAAAAACACTGATAATGCCTATAAAATTCTTGAAGTAGCAGCCGATGCCAGTCAAGATCAAATCAAAAATGCTTATCGAAAAATGGTGAAGAAATACCACCCAGACAAACTGCGTGGACAAGACCCCGCCATGATCAAAGGAGCAGAGGAAAAGTTTAGGGAAGTACAAAAGGCATATGAAACACTGATGGGGTTAAAAAAATAGTTAATTTCTGATTAATGAATACATTTTGGTTTTATTTTGATTTGGGCTTTGATCATGTTCTTGATCTGGGAGGCTTGGATCATTTTTATTTTCTTGTGGCTTTATCTTTGCCATTTACTTTTAAAAATTGGCGAAAACTCCTTTTATGGGTGAGTTTATTCACCTTAGGACATTCTTTATCCTTGTTGGTCACTCATTTTGAATGGATAAAAATAAATTCTCAATGGGTAGAGTTTTTGATTCCCGTCACGATTTGCATCACTTGTTTTTCGATATTATTCCAAAAGGAACATGCTTACCTCAACGGAATTTGGATCAATCTTATCACTTTATTTTTTGGATTAATCCACGGTTTTGGCTTTGGGCGCTACTTTAAAATGATTGCTAACGAGGGAGAAGCTGTTATGGCCCTGCTGGAATTTGCTTTAGGGGTTGAATTTGCTCAAATTTTGATCGTCATTTTTGTACTGATGATAAATGATTTGGTGCTGAGATTCTTCAAAATTCAAAGTCAAAAATGGCAATGGATCATTGCGTCAATGGTTTTGTCTCAAGCTATTTTGATGGCTTCCAATAACTGGCCATTTTAAGCTATCTTAGCAAATATGTCTGTAAAAAAACAGGAAAAATACGATCGTGCCTATCTGAAAATGGCACAAACTTGGGGAGAACTCTCTCACTGTGAACGTAAAAAAGTTGGGGCTTTAATTGTCAAAGACCGTATGATCATTTCTGATGGATACAACGGCACACCTTCTGGATTTGAAAACGCCTGTGAAGACGAAGAACACTACACCAAATGGTATGTACTTCACGCCGAGGCCAATGCTATATTAAAAGTTGCCGCCTCCACTCAATCGTGTGAAGGAGCGACATTATATATCACTCTATCTCCCTGTAGAGAATGCAGCAAACTGATTCATCAGGCTGGGATCAAAAGAGTCGTTTTTTCAAAGGCCTACAAAGATGCATCGGGTCTTGATTTTCTTAAAAAAGCAGGGGTTAGCTTGACCCAAATGGAATTAGAATAAACTCCGCCTGATACAAAACCACTATGAAAAAAAATCTAGTACTCTTAAGCATCGTTTTTCTTTCGATCTCCATTGGTTATTTATTGGGTAGCGAAAATGAAATTTTGATGTCCGCTGAGAAGGATTCATGGAGTATAAATCGTTTACAAAGACTCCTGAGTTATATCGAAAACGATTATGTGGAGGTCATCAATACAGACAGTCTGGTTGGAGAAGTAATCGAGGATCTTGTAAATCGTTTGGATCCTCACTCTGTCTATATTCCTGCTCGACAAAGACAAAGCATTGCTGAAAATATGCAAGGCAATTTTTACGGTATTGGGGTCAGCTTTTTTATGTACAAAGACAGTGTTACCATTATCCGTGTTTTGAAAGGTGGACCTAGTGAAGCGGCGGGTTTGCTTGCAGGTGACAGGATTCTGATTGCCGATGAGGATACACTATTTCAAAAAAAATACTCCAGCGAAAAAATTATGAAGATCCTCAAGGGAAAGGCGGGAACTTTAGTGGATTTAACAATATACCGCAAGTCGGAAGATAAAACTTTTCAACTTGAAATGAAACGGGGAAAAGTGTCTTTGCCCAGTGTAGAATCCTATTATATGATTGACCAAACCGTTGGATATCTAAAAGTAAATCGCTTTTCACAAACTACCTTTGAAGAGTTTGACCTTGCGCTAGAAGATCTCCTTTCTATGGGGATGGAAAATTTAATCTTGGATCTGAGGAATAATCCCGGAGGTTATCTGATTCCCGCAAAACAAATCTCTAATGCTTTTTTAGGTAAAGACCAAACCATAGTGATTACACAAAGTAATATGGGAGTGGAAGAAAAATCAACAGCCGAGGGTGATGGTCGTTTTCAAGAGGGAGGCCTCATTGTTTTGGTCAATGAGCAATCGGCCTCTGCTAGTGAGATTGTAGCAGGAGCAATACAGGACAACGACAGAGGTTGGATCATCGGCAGAAGAACTTTTGGTAAGGGATTGGTTCAACAGCAAATGCCCTTGGGTGGTGGGGATGCCGTCCGCCTTACCATTGCCAAATATTTTACCCCCACTGGAAGGTCCATTCAAAAACCATATGACGGAAATAGAGAAGCTTATTTTGAAGATTTAAGCAACCGCTATCACAGAGGGGAAATGGCTGATGCAAATAAAATCCCTGTTATAGACAGTTTAGCTTTCAAAACACCTAAAGGCAGAACAGTTTATGGCGGAGGCGGAATTACTCCCGATTTCTCCATTTCCAACACCATGAACGAGGAAGAGGAATGGAATTCGTTTATTTTGAATTCCAACTTTATGAATAATTTTGTTTTTGACCGATTGGATCAAAATAGAAAGGAATTCAATGCTATCGAAAAAGAAGATTTGCTCGCCAATCAATTCGAAGATCTACTCCCTTGGCGTAGATTATTTTTGGAGTATTGTACTGAAAAAGAAGTGGAAATTGAAGCGGAAGAGAAACAAATTCTCAAGGCCGTAAAAACCTATCTAGGCTTGCAACTTTTTGGAGAAAATACTTTTAACAGAATCAATAATGAAGAGGATGTGTTTATGGAAAAAGCCATCACTATATTAGACAGCTTGACCGATTGAATTAACGATTCAATTTTTTTGAAATTTTATTTGACATCATTAGGAGTAACAATAGGAGGAACGCGCAAAGCGCAGCCATAATGCCAACCACCGCAATGGAGCTTTTTTCTGCAAGGGGATCGTCCCAATTCACTTGAGTTGCATTAAAAATGACCATCCCCAAGGACAGAACCATCAATATTCTCATCAGTATCTTCATGTCTTAAATATTTATTGATTTCTTATAATGCAAAACATTCTAATGCTACTCCCACCAAAAAAAGGGTTTATTGAGGATGTTTAACAACGTAAAATTAGTAAACTACTGCCAAAAACCCGATTGCCTCAGCCTACTATTTTTCCGACATTGGTGGCAAAGAGTTTGACCGCTATGGCTAGCAAAACAATACCAAAAACTTTTCGAATAATATTAATCCCTTGTTTGCCCAAAATTTTCTCCAATCGTGAGGAAGATTTGAGTATGATATAAACAATCAAAATATTGATGACTATAGCTACAATAATGTTGACCAAGTCGTATTCAGCCCTTAAAGATAATAAGGAGGTCATGGTTCCAGCTCCAGCAATAATGGGAAAGGCCAACGGGACTATTGAAGCGACCTCTGGAGCATCTTCGTTGAATAGGGTGATTCCTAAAATCATTTCCAAAGCCAAAAAGAAAATTATGAAAGAACCCGCTACTGCAAAGGAATTTACATCTATTCCGATAAGACTCAATATTTTTTCTCCCAAAAAAAGAAAAGCAATCATAATTAAAGCCGCAACCAGCGAAGCTTTCTCCGACTGAATATGCCCTGCTTTTTCCCTCAAACTGATGATTATGGGGATGCTTCCCACGATGTCAATTACGGCAAAAAGAACCATACTAGCCGTCAATATTTCTTTTAAATCCAAATTGTAATTTTTAAAAGGTCCTTCTTATCAGACTGCCTTTTGTTTTGATAATATGCTAAATTAGCTAAATATTTTTTGAATAAAAACCACCATAGGTATGTTTCAAATTGACAATACATTGGTCTCAGAAGAAATCATCACAAAGGACTTTGTTTGTAATCTCAATGCATGTAAAGGGTCTTGCTGTGTGGAAGGGGAAGCTGGTGCTCCTTTAGAAAAAGAGGAAACAGTGTATTTAGAGAAAAACTATAAATCCATCGCCCCATTTTTGAATGTCAAAGGCAGAAAAGCCATAGAAAAGAAAGGCAAGTTTGTCGATGTAGGAAAAGGAGAATTTGAAACTCCCTTAGTAGAGGGTCGAGAATGTGCCTATGTTGTTTTTGGGTCGAACGGCATTACACAATGTGGGATTGAGAATGCCTATCGCGCCAAAAGAATAGATTGGAAAAAGCCCATTTCTTGTCATCTTTATCCCGTTCGTGTAAAGGAATATTCTGAATTCAAAGCAGTGAATTATCACCAATGGCAGATTTGTGACTCCGCTTGTTCATTAGGAGACAGTTTGAAAATTCCAATTTATCAGTTTGTTAAAGAGGCGCTTATCCGAAAGTTTGGAAATCAATGGTATTCAGAATTGGAATTGGCTGCCCAAGAAATGAATTCTTAAGGCTCAGTCTTTATGGGGGTTGAGCTGTTTTTTGATTTTTTAAGTTATTGATTATCAATTACTTAATAAAATTCTTTTCTATTGCTCTCAAGCTAAAAAAACCGAATTTTGTTAAAAAGTCGACTCGTTTGTGGAAAAGTATGTCTTTCATTTTTGATAACATTTTAGAATCTTTGTTGTCAACTTAATTATTATTTAATCAAATTCAAAAGATGGCAGCTGTAGAACCAATCCTCCAAGAAAATGAAAATAGATTTGTAATCTTTCCCATTCAACATCACGATATTTGGGAATGGTACAAAAAAATGGAAGCGAGTTTTTGGACAGCTGAAGAAATTGATTTGCATCAAGATCTCAACGATTGGAATACAAAGCTAACCGAAGATGAGAAGTATTTCATCAAGCACATCTTGGCTTTCTTCGCTGCATCTGATGGTATTGTTAATGAAAACTTGGCAGAGAATTTTGTCAATGAAGTTCAATACTCCGAAGCAAAATTTTTCTACGGTTTTCAAATTATGATGGAAAATATCCACTCCGAAACCTATTCTCTTTTGATTGACACCTATGTGAAAGATGAAGCTGAGAAAAACAAATTATTCAAAGCCATTGAAGTTTTCCCTGCCATCAAAAAGAAAGCGGATTGGGCTTTGCGATGGATCGACTCCGATTCTTTTGCTGAACGACTCATTGCTTTTGCAGCAGTAGAAGGTATCTTCTTCTCTGGTGCATTTTGTTCCATTTTCTGGCTCAAAAAGAGAGGTTTGATGCCTGGACTTACTTTTTCCAACGAATTGATCTCTAGAGACGAAGGCGTTCACTGCGACTTTGCTGTTCACCTTCACAACAAACACTTGGTCAATAAAGTTCCTAAAGAAAGAATTGAAGAAATCATCATGGATGCGTTGAGGATTGAACGTGAGTTTGTTACCGAATCCCTCCCCGTCAGCCTAATTGGAATGAATGCGAAGTTGATGACCCAATATTTAGAATTTGTAACGGATCGTTTACTCGTTGAATTGGGTTGCGAAAAGAAACACAATGTTACCAATCCATTTGACTTTATGGATATGATTTCGCTTCAAGGTAAAACCAACTTTTTCGAAAAGCGTGTGTCTGAATACCAAAAAGCAGGAGTACTTAACAACGAAAAAGAAGAAACTCAGTTTACTACTGATGCAGACTTCTAGTCTGTAATTTTGTCGCCCCCAAATCCATCAGTAAGTAACCCTAATTAATTGACCCTTTTGGGCTAATTATTTTAATTAAATTTTAAAATAGACCTCTATGTATGTAGTTAAAAGAGATGGGCGTAAAGAGCCAATAATGTTCGATAAAATCACGGCTCGTGTAAGAAAGCTCAACTATGGATTAAACCCGCTGGTTGATCCTGTAAGGGTTGCCATGAGGGTTATCGAAGGGTTGTATGACGGGGTTACCACCTCAGAATTGGATAACCTTGCGGCAGAAATTGCGGCCACCATGACCACCACCCATCCCGACTACGCTCAGTTAGCAGCAAGAATCTCTGTTTCTAACTTACACAAGAACACCAAAAAATCTTTCTCGGCTACGATGAAAGATCTCTACGAATACGTTAACCCAAGAACAGGAAAAAAAGCGCCACTACTCTCTGATGAAGTCTATAAAATTATCGAAAAAAATGCGGATCAAATAGATTCAAACATTATCTACAACAGAGATTTTGGTTATGATTTTTTTGGCTTTAAAACTTTGGAGCGTTCCTATCTTCTAAAACTCAACGGCCAAATAGTAGAACGTCCCCAGCACATGTTGATGCGGGTATCTATAGGCATTCACCTCAATGATTTAGAATCCGCTTTTGAAACCTATGAGTTGATGTCCAAACGTTACTTTACGCATGCAACACCCACTCTTTTTAACTCGGGTACGCCTAAGCCACAAATGTCCTCCTGCTTTTTGTTGACCATGAAAGACGACAGTATTGACGGCATTTACGACACCCTCAAACAAACCGCCAAGATTTCACAATCAGCGGGAGGAATAGGACTATCGATCCACAACATTAGAGCTACTGGCTCCTATATCGCTGGCACCAATGGTACTTCCAATGGTATTGTTCCTATGTTAAGGGTTTTCAATGACACCGCTCGCTATGTGGATCAAGGGGGTGGAAAAAGAAAAGGTTCTTTTGCCATTTATGTCGAACCTTGGCATGCCGATATTTTTGATTTCCTTGAACTCAAAAAGAATCATGGAAAAGAAGAAATGCGGGCTAGAGACCTATTCTATGCCATGTGGATATCTGATTTATTCATGAAAAGGGTAGAGGAAAATTCGACTTGGACCCTGATGTGTCCCAACGAGTGTCCAGGTCTCTATGATTGTCATGGAGAGGCGTTTGAAAAACTTTACCTCAAATACGAAAAAGAAGGCAAGGGCAGAAGAACCATTCAGGCCCGTGAGCTCTGGGACAAAATATTGGAATCTCAAATTGAAACTGGGACACCCTATATGTTGTACAAGGATTCGGCCAACAGAAAGTCAAATCAAAAAAACCTAGGAACCATTCGATCCTCCAACCTTTGTACTGAAATTCTAGAATACACCTCGGAAGACGAAGTTGCCGTTTGTAATCTAGCTTCTATTGCATTGCCCATGTTTATTGAAAACGGCAAGTTCAATCATGAAGAGCTTTTCAATGTTACCAAAACGGTAACCAAAAACCTCAACCGGGTCATTGACCGAAATTATTATCCCGTCAAAGAGGCAGAGAATTCTAATATGAGACACCGCCCCATAGGGCTTGGTGTTCAAGGGTTAGCCGATGCTTTTATCAAACTCCGATTACCGTTTACCTGTGAAGAAGCCAAATCACTCAATCAGGAAATTTTTGAAACCTTATATTTTGCTGCAGTTACCGCTTCAGTAGAAGAAGCCGAAAAAGACGGTGCCTATAAAAGCTATAAAGGTTCACCCATGGCCAAAGGAGAATTCCAACACAACCTTTGGGGAATCAAAGATGAAGAGCTCAGTGGAAGATGGGATTGGCAAGCCTTGCGTAAAAGAGTAAAAAAACATGGCGTGAGAAACTCATTGTTGGTAGCTCCCATGCCCACAGCATCAACCTCTCAAATACTTGGGAACAATGAATGTTTTGAGCCTTACACTTCCAACATCTATACACGAAGAGTCCTCTCAGGAGAATTCATTGTGGTCAACAAACACCTCTTGGAAGATTTGGTCAACCTTGGTTTGTGGAATGAAGATATGAAGCAGGAACTCATGCAAGCCAATGGATCCATCCAAAATATAAATGGAATTCCTGATAATATTAAAGAGCTCTACAAGACGGTTTGGGAAATGAGCATGAAAGACATTATTGATATGTCTCGCCACAGAGGCTATTTTATTGATCAGTCTCAATCCCTTAATCTGTTTATGGAAGGAGCAACAATGGCAAAATTGACCTCCATGCACTTCTATGCTTGGAAATCAGGACTCAAAACAGGGATGTATTATTTGAGGACAAAATCTGCAGTCGATGCCATCAAATTTACACTTGATAATGCCAAAGCTGCACAACCTAAACAAGCTGAATCTGGTGTCGAAGTTGAGGCTGTTGCTGCAACTTCCTCTGCCCTAGCCGCTGGGGGAAATACCCAAAATAATCCTGCCGCAGCAGTAGAACCCCTCACTCCAGCAGAGTTGAAACAAATGTTAGAACAGTCCAAAAAAAGCGAAGATGACGACTGTCTAATGTGTGGCTCATAAACAATTTTTACTTCAAAAAAACGCTTATTTTTAATTAAATAAGCGTTTTTTTATTACCTCTATTCGTTTGATAATCAGATTATTATAATCCCATTGTAAATTTAATGTTAATTTAATGTATATTTTTAGTAAACAATTGTATACCTTTACAGAAATATTAAAGTATTTCAATCATGAAAAATATACTCTTACTACTTATAATGTTCACCTTCACGGTGACTGCACAAGAAAGTATCAAACCTCAATTTGAAAAAGAAGGGAATTTAACCAAGGTTACATTTTTTCATGATAATGGAGTCAAAGCGCAAACTGGATATTTAAAATACAATAAGCGACACGGAAATTGGATCAGCTATAATCGTTCAGGAAAAAAAGTATCCATGGGATCTTTCCAATCGGACTTAAAAAATGGTCAATGGTTTTTCTGGAATGAAAACGATTTGATTGAAGTCATATACCAAGACAACAAGATTGTCAATGTGTTAGAATGGAATAACAGCGAGAGCAAGTTAATCGCTAAAAACGATTAATCCACTTTAGTACAATATCAGGATTTTACTTTCTTACTCACCTGATAAAACTCTTCTACCAAATCGAACTTATGAAGGATAAGATCCTTCGTTCTAATTAGGATATTAAAATATAGCGCTGTATTCTTAGGGCTTGTTTCTTTATCTGTTCTGGTAATCTGATCGTCAATTTTTTGATTTAATAATTCTAAGTTTTGTTGCTTTTGAATCAATACATCGTTGAATTCTTTATCGCTAAATTTAAGGTTAAAAGCTTCAATTCCTTCTTTAAAGACAGAAGATAAAGATTCAAAAATCTCATTGAGATCTTCAATCTGATTTAATTTTAAAGGACTGTGGTGGTTGTTAATGTGACGATGACTCAAATTGGATATATAAATCAAATCCTCGATTAAGTCGGACATGATGCCCAACAAGGAAATATAAAATCGACTGGCAGGGATATTAGTTTCTTTGATCCGCTTGAGAAAGTAGTAAATCCCATTTTTCAAATCGTTTACTTCAGCATATAATTCTTCTGTATTTTTTTTGGCAATGGAAAGAGTTTTTAAATCATTTTGAGAAAGGCCTTTGATGATGTAGGCATATATTTTATAGGTATCACCAATTACATTACTGATATTCCTCGAGCTTTCCTCTATAATTTCTCCATAAGAATAACCTTGAACACTGAGTAATTTTCTTTCCTCTTCTCTCTCTTGAGTTTCTCTTCTGTGGTTGATAAAGTTTCTGGAAATCAATAACAAGATGATACTCAAAATAATAAGTATGGCCGTAAATCCACCCAAGTGAATCAGGTAAACAATTCCTCCACAAACTAAAAAAGCACTCAAAGCTGTAAAAAACCAACCGCCAATCACATTGATCACTCCTGCAACCCGGTAAACGGCGCTATCAGAACCCCATGCCCGATCAGCCAAAGAGGTCCCCATGGTAACCATAAAGGTAACATAGGTTGTAGATAGTGGTAATTTGAGAGAGGTAGCAATAGAGATCAAAATAGCTGCTACAGTCAAGTTAATAGAGGCCCTTAGGGTATCAAAAGAAGGAGTATTAATATCTTTAACGGCAGACCTATCGGCACTTGACTCAAAAGAAACGCTTATCTTTTTTGAAACATAAGAAGGGAATAGGTTGGAAAAATATTGATTCAAGCCTACAAAAAAACGCACTAAAATACGGGAAAGGAAATTGGGTCTAAAACGTTCTTTAATGTGGTTTTGATCTGACAAATCCAGAGAAGTTTTGACTACTTTTTTGGCTTTGGAAGAAAACCATAAAGTCAATACCATAATCAATCCAGAGCCTAAAAGAAACAGGGTAGGTGTTGGTACTTTATTAGACAATACGCTCATACTAAATTCATTGGCCGCCATGCCAGATGCCACCCAAGCCTCATAGGATTGGTAGGCGGCTACAGGAACGCCTATAAAGTTGACCAAGTCATTGCCTGCAAAGGCCAGTGCTAAAGCAAAAGTTCCTACTCCAATGATGAGTTTATAAATATCTACTTTAAACCCCTTCATCAAAAGATAGGAGAACAAATAGCAAAACAAAAGGCTGGACAAGTTTACCAAAAGTGCATTGGTCTCCAAGAAAGTATTGATCGTTTGCCCACTGAGAAAATCGTATTCAATCCCAGCATAGGGTGTTCCTTTGATTCCTTTGATTAAAATAAAATTACTAATGGCGGCAAGAGAAATTCCTCCAAACAATGCATTGATTGAGTTGGATTTTTTCAGGAAATCGTGAGTGAGCAAGGCTCTGGAAATCCATTGTACTACTGCACCAATTGTAAAGGCAATAAAGACCGAAAGCAAAATCCCCAAAATGATTTGAGTCGCCTTATCCGTATTGATATAAGTGGACAACTCCATCAAGTTACCCGAATTCGAAAATATTTTGATCAGCGACATGACTACAGCCGCCCCCAATAATTCAAAAACGATAGATACCGTAGTAGAGGTAGGCATACCAAGTGTATTGAAGAAATCCAAAAGTAA
>Ga0115571_1000506_pt1 | contig 29037 bp, 18 predicted proteins | sample COGITO_mtgs_1205_FD_87293 | JGI IMG/M metagenome (GOLD analysis project Ga0115571, IMG submission 87293) | Pelagic marine microbial communities from North Sea - COGITO_mtgs_120531 | ecosystem: Environmental > Aquatic > Marine > Epipelagic | place: Germany:Helgoland, sampling site Kabeltonne...
GAGAGGCACACCGTATGGCTTATTAGTTTGCAATTTGTGAAAAAGCTGACTGATCGATTTTAAATGCGATTGCGCGATGATGTTGCGCGTTCAACAAAAACGTGATTTTCTGCTCTCATCAATGACGGCAATGACGCGCAATTTCATTTCTTTCAGACTACTTAGCTGTGGGGTTGCCGTCCCGAACCGTTCAGATTCGGTGGAGCCGCGCCCCACGTGTTTCGGGGGTTTGCCCTTGGTAATGTGTGGGGCGCAATTCTGGCCCACAAGCGCGCGCCGCCCCAGACGACGCGCACTCGTGAAAATTGCACCCGACACGCTCTTCGTCGAGGGTATCGACGTTAAAATCGTTAACGCGTGAGCGCTTCGCGAACGCGCGCGATGTTCCGCTTCACGTCGGCCGCCAATGCCAACGCTGACCTTATGACCGGCGAGGGGGGATCAACGTCCGCGCCCTCCCCGCGGACGTTCAAAGCGTGTTCGAAGACCTCGACGCGAACGGCGACGGCGTCCTCGACATGGACGAATTCAAGACGATGATCAGCACCTACGCGGTGCTGCGCAAGGCCAACGACGAGGGTTCCGTGTCCATCGCGGCCCTCCCCGCCAAGGTCCAGCCCGCGCTCAAGGTTTTCGACGCCGACGGCGACGGGACCGTAGATCCCAAGGAGCTCATGCGCGCCGCGGAGATGTACCAGGACTCCAAGAAATCCCAGAAGCGCCTGCGCAAGATGCTCATCGGTCTCGTCCTCTTCGTCGTCGCGCTCATCGGCGTCAACGCCGCCATGACCTTCATGATGGTCGAGCTCGGCAAGGAGACCAAGGCCTCCCCCGACGGCATAATGCGAGTCAACACGAATCAGCCCGACCACCCCGGCGCGGTTGTCCGAACCGCCGCGAACGGCGAGACCGGAGCGATCACATCCGCGCTGCCCGACAGTGCCTTCGCGGAGCTCAAGCAGTTCGAGGTCAAGTCCGCCAACGGCGCGTTCCTCTCTCTCATGGTCCTCGGCTGGTACCGCGTTCCGGATGCACAAAGAGCCAGGACCGGTTCGTTCGTCAAGATCATCACGTACGCTGGATTTATCACCCTGGACGGGGACGAGATGACGTTCGAGGAGACCACCGGCAAGGTGTTCTCCGAAGCCGGGTTCTCGGTGGTCAGCGGTCGCAAACTGTTGGGCATCTACGAGCTCATCGGCCTGTTCAACTCGATTGAAAACTGGGACGGCCTGGACGCCGACGCCGGCGAACTCAAACCGTCTTTCGGCGCGAGCGATTTCGAGATGAAATACATCGAGCGCATCCCGTGCACGGTGAACAAGACCTGCGTCAACCCCATCGACGACACGTGGCACAAAGCCGCCGGTCCCGCCGGCGCCGCCGTCCCAGAGTACATCGAGTTGACCCACGAGGTGCTCTACGACTCCGACACGCACGCCACCTCGGAAGCCACCTGGAACGCCGAGTACCCCGACTCCATCGTGCACAAGTACCGCTCAGCCGTGCGCGAGGTCATCGAGCAGCTCGATAAGTCAACCGGCGACGCCAGCTACTGCTTCGAGCTCGACGGCGTCGAGAGCGAGGATACCGCGGTCTGGAACGTCACCGAGGCGGTCAAGGTTGGCGAATCCCTCTCCGAAGGCCGCATGGTTCGACACTTTCGAATCGGTACCGGTATCACCGAGGCGCAGCACACCGTGCTTACCCTGAACGCGGGTGAGGAGGTTCCGTACACCGGATCTTACACCGTGGAGTACTACGACGATAAAGCCACCGGGCACCCGGTGAAGTTCGTCATGGCCGAGCGCGAGTTCATCGTCACCTCGTACGAAGAAGTCGACGTGGAGTTCCCCGAGCCGTGGGACGACGCGTGGGACATCGACGACGAGTCGTGCGTCTCCGGCGACAGCTGGGAGGATTTGTCGTTGCCCGTCAGGGTGCAGAGCAACCCTTTCTTGCTCAACCTCCGCGATCGTATGGTCGAGCAGGCTGAAGCGGATGGAATTGCCAACCTGAAACTCGGAGCCAACGCCAACAACACCAACAGCCGCCGTCTTCTCTCCACGGACGACCTATCTGTCGATGTGGAATCCTTCGTGGATCCGATCACGGGCGGCGCCAGGCGTAGCCTGCTCGCCGACGGTCCCACCTGCGGCTCAGCAGTTCCAGTTGGTTCAAACCCGATAGGAACATGCGCCGTTGGTTCAGGTGGTACATACGTCGGCTATGCCGAAACCTCAGGGTTTACGATTAAGATTGGCAAGTACGAAGTCTCCGTCAACAGCTGGTCAGGCGGTTGCGGCCTGTCGGATATCACGGTCTCCGGGCAGTGCCCCTTCGGCCTCACGTGCTACGGCACGTGCTCGGGTACCACCCCTCTGTTGTGCAGCAGCGGCTGGGACATGTACTGCGGCATCGGAGTCACCATGGCTGTCGAGGACATGGTCCCGGCAAAGCTCAAGAAATCGCTCGATCAGCTCGGGGTCAAAGCCGAGATCGGCGCGGAGATGGGATACACCGCGTCGACCAAGACGATGTCCTTGAAGGTCTGGGGATCGCTCGCGACGGGCGACCTCGCGAAGAAGCGCATGGCGGCGCGTCGGTTGCTCACCTCGGGCGAAGATTTCACGGCTCTCGACTCCTACGTCGTTAACGACCACGAACTGACGGAAGGTGAGGACCAGGTGTCCATCGTCGACGTCCTCTCCGACGCCAACGGCCGCAAGCTTCTGTTCAGCAAGAAGCACCGCAAGAAGCTGAAGAAGAAGATGAAGAGCGCCGTCAAGGTCGTTGCCAAAGCAGCCAAGGCTGTCACCGTCGCCATCAAGCCAAAATCGGGTGTGAAGATCGAAATTTCCGGAACCGGAGCTGTGTCGTTCGCGACCGCCACCCCGAAGTTTTCGCTCACCGCCGCGGTCGACGGGGAGGCGTGCGTCGTCGGAGTCTGCTTCACCATCTCCGAGACCATCCTCGATCTTAAGTCGTAAATTTACGGCGTGAAGATTTTGGTTTCCGGTGATTTGCGCGCCTTTGGACCCAGAGATGGACAACGACATCATCGTTGTCTGGCTGGTGTCTCCCGCGCTGTGTACAGTGTACAGTGTACGGTGTGTTCTTATGCGAGTTGGACGCATTATTACCCTACCTTATCAATCCTTCTTGACTTCTTGTTTGCAATGAATTTATTATCAAGGAAGACCTGTGCCCGCCCGCCGCCCCGGTGTCTCTGCATCCCTCATTTGTCATTGGCCGCCCTCCCGCCATCCTCCACCAGCGTACCGATCCTGTACTCGTCCACGATGTCCGTCACCCGCGACGGGTGCTGCGGTCGAGGAACCCACTCGTCGCGTCGCCTTCGTTCAACGTCAGAATTTCCGTCCTGGCTACAGATGTCTCTCATCACACGGAGCAGATCGGACCCAGATCGCCCTCACTGGTATCCCCATCGCCAGGTCACAATGTCACGATAAGACCGGCACACGCCGAGTTCCCGACACACGCGTTCGCGATGTCGGCCTCTCGCGCGATGAGCGCGGCTGTGGTCGGCACGTCGCGAGCCACCCCGGCTGTGATCCGCGTGGCCAGGGGCTCGGCGTCTCCCGCGTCGAGGCGGCGCGCGCCCGCACGCGACGGGTCAAGGAATCTTCTTCACGCCTCGGCAGGAACTTCCGTGGACTTCGACAAGTTCCTGAGCGAGGGATCTGAGACGTCGGCGCTGTCCATCATCGACAGCACCGACGACGTGTTTCAGGAATTCTGCGACGCCCAGGTGGAGCTCGTCGTTCGCGCGCTCGGCCGCGGCGCCAGGTGCATGCTCTACCTGCGCTCGGTCTCCGCGGACGGGGACTCGCTTCAGCTCGCGGAGGTGGCGTCGTACCCTCGCTCGTCCAGGTCGTCCTCCGGGAACGGAGCGGTCGGGGCCAGCGCGTGGGAGATGGGCGAAGCGCTGAGGGATAGCGACGAGTTCGGCGCCGCGGCGACCTCGTTCGTGGAGCTCGCGGGGAACGAGGCGTCGACGTCGGGCCGGGGGAATTCGAGCGCGGGGGGACCCGGGCAGGCCATCACGCTCTCGGGCTCTATCGACGACTCGGAGGGGCAGAGCACGGCGGCGGAGGCTCTCCTGGTCAAGCAGCGCGTGTTCGCCCTCCCGTCCGCGAACGCGCTCGTCGTCCCGCTCTCGAGGGACGACACCCTGGTGGGACTGCTGGTTGGCGAGATGCCCGAGGGGAGGGTTAGCTCGCGCGTGAGAAAGGAGCGCGTCAAGGCGGCGAGCGTGGGAGAGGTTGAGGTGCTCAGCGCGGCATCCTCTCACGCGGATGAGGATGAGGAGAAAGAGAAGGAGGCGGCCGCAGATACCGCCGCGCAGTTCGGCGAAAGGAGGCAGGCGGCGCTGACGGCGGCGGCCAAGTCCATCGTCGCGGCGTGGGCCATGCACCGCCGCGCCAACTACGCCACAGCCGCGGCGGTGCAGCAGGACAGGCGCGTGGCGGGCTTCGCGTACGCCGCCAAGGAACCCCTCACGGTGCTACGCACGCTGGGCGGCATGTTATCCTCCCACCTCAAGCCGGACACACCGTCGAGGGATATGGCGGACGCCATCGTCGAGCAGGGAGACGTCCTGGCCAGCCTGTCCGAGGCGCTCGAGTCGGCGCTCTACCCTCGCGAGGTCATCGAGGAACTCACCGCGGGAGCCATCGGGCCGGAGGGTGCGCGCGAGGACAGAGGCGGAGAGGGTTCATCCCGGAGCCTGCCGGCGGGTGCCGGCGCGCAGAGGCGGCTCCTTTTGGCGCCCGGAGCCGAGGAACCCGCCGTCGACAGGACCACGGCGACGGCCAAGGCGATCTCGCTCGGCGAGATGCCGACGTGCGACCTGACGCCCATCGTCGCCGGCCTGTTAGCGTCCGGGGAGGTGATCGCCGCGCCGTCCGGCGTGACCATGACGGCGACGTTCCCGCCGCCGCCGCTCCGCGCCATCGCGACGGTGGACCCCAGGGACGCGAGGGAGACGCTCGCGCTGGTCATCGACGCCGCGCTCGTCGCCGCGCCCAGGGGTGCCGAGGTCGACGTCGTGGTGGGGCTCAACGGGGGGCCGCAACAAGGTGGGGTGGTTGTCGCCGCGAGCGTCCGCGCGGGTGCGAAGACTTCGGAGGCGACGAGGCGGGCGGTGGACGTCCCCGCGGGTGCGCTCGCAAAGGCAGCCGACGGGGGGGGCGGCGACGGCGCCCTCGAGGCTTTCGTCAGCGCGGGGACGAGCTCGGCGTCGGCTTCGGAGTGGGGATCCCTCAAGGAGACTCAGAGCCTCAAGATCGCGAGGTCATTGGTGGAGGGCGCGGGGGGGATATTCCACGTCCTCCCGTCGCTTCCCCCGATGGTTGGACGGATCGAGCTCTGGCTCCCAGCCGCACCGGAGGCTGACCCGACGAGAAACGAAGCGGCCGAGGAGGAGGAGGAGGAGGACGACGACGACGACGACGCCGTCGACGTTTGATAAATAGATAGAGGGATTATGATACCAAATCAAATGAATTACATTGTGTTGTTTCACACGCTGGGGCCAGCCTCACCGTCCCCGCTTTGTCATAATAGTTGTGTTAATAGTTGTGTTTCCCCGTAATATTTTGCTCGCGCCCCTCGGCGATTAGGATGTGGGGAAAGGCGACGGCGACGGCGTCCTGCTGGGTTTGTCGCTCATGAACTCGGCGAGGTCCTCGAGGTTGTTCACGCTCGGGTGCGTCTCCATGTTAATGTCCGGGTGGTCCGCCAGCCTCGCCTCCTCACCCTCTGGGGTCCACAGGCAGATGTTATTTTTGTGCGCCACAGACTCCGCGCCGCCGAACCCGACAATGTCGTAAAAGTCCTCGCCCGCCTTTCCTACCAGTTTCATGCAGTCCTCCGCGCCGTAGTTGACTATGGCGCGTCCAAACTCGCGCTCGTCGCCGTTCTCCGAGTCCTTCACCACGAGCGCCACCGCCTCCGCGGCTTCGAAATTGCCCACGACGGAGACGAGGTGGATGCCGTGGAGGGACTTGTCGTTGTTCAAAGCCTGCTCAGCCCTGGCGTTCACCAGGAGGTAACCCTTGGCGGGCTTCTGCAGGAGGATCCATCGCTTGCGACCCACCAGCGGGCGGGGCACTGCGAGGAACAGAGTCCCGTTGCTCGCGCCGTCCACCACGATATCCGGGAGCGTGTGGAGCTGGTTGCTGTTCATCACAACCGTGTGGCACCCGGCGGCGGTTGCGAGCCTCGCCGCGTTCACCTTCGTCGCCATCCCGCCGGTCCCGAACGCGGATCCGGCGCCCCCACTCACGTCCACGTCGAGGTCATCGATGTTTTCCACCAGGGGAATGAGCTTGGCCTCCGGGTCGCTGTTGGGGTTGCCGGTGTACAGGCCGTCGACATCGGTGAGGAGGAAGAGGTAGTCGGCATCGCAGAGGGAGGCGATGTGCGCGGAGAGTGTGTCGTTGTCGCCGAATTTGAGATCCTGCACGGCGATGGTGTCGTTCTCGTTGACGATGGGGATGACATCGCGCGCGAGGAGCGACTGGAAGGTGCGCTGCGCGTTGAGGTACTGCGTGCGGTCCATCAGGTTGTCGAGGCTCACCAGCACCTGCGCGATGGGCTGGCTCACCGAGGTGAAGAAGTCGTCGTACATGCGCATGAGGCGGACCATGCCGACGGCAGCCATGGCCTGTTTGCCCGCCAGGTCCGTTGGTTTGGGCTGTTGGAGGAAGAGAGCGGTAACGAGGGCGGGTCAGCTCTGATTTAACGGCGTTGGTCGAGAGAGGAGATCGTGTGTTTTGGTTCCCGGGGGACTTAGTCGCCCCATATCCGCGTCGTGTGGTCAGTCGGAACAAAGATCTCATTGACTTTGTAATGGCCAGAGGCCCGAAGGCCCCCGGTGTCTCCCCGTGAGCGCCTACTAGGGCTGCGGCTGCCTCACGGGTCTTTAATGCAACTCATCACCCCACCGAGCCGCGGATCTGACGGAACAAAGGTTTTCGGGACGATTTGCGGCGGGACTGGCGGGACTGGCGGGGCACGCACTGCGTTGTTGAGGACTTGGCACCCAGCTCCGACCGCGCCGGAGGTGACGACAATCACCCTGCATCCGGCCCGGTGCAAATCGGCGCAGGTCTCCGCCAGCTGGCCGAGGAGCGAGAGGTGAAGGTAGCCCTTGCGCAGCAGGGAGGACGTGCCAACTTTGATTACCACGATCTTGCGGTCATTCTCAGTCTTCTTGTGCAGCGCCTCCTTGAGCGTGGAGGTGGTGTTGGGCTTGAGGTTACCCGGCGCGACCTTCATGTCGACACCCATCTCTTTGAGAATGGATGCACGTGCGATTGAGACGTCGATTTCCCCAGATTGCAAGGTCGCGGCCACTCAAAGGCGTCGGGGATTGTGGGGCTCACGCTGGTGAGTGGGAGTGGGACAGTTACCCGGAGTTGGACAGCCAATCAGGTGGCGGCGGCGTAATCCTTTTTCGAACGTAATGATCGCGCCACGTTTTCGTATGGAAAATATTCCAGATACGAAAATGTTTATTCCAAAGGTTTTCCAACTGTTTTGGTTGTGGATGTGGAAATAAATAGATAATTGGCTGTTTTCGACAAAAATGTAGTGCGCAACAGGTGAGAACTACCTATTTGGGCGGCTGGCAGGCCGAATTTTTGACATAAGAGTTAGCACTACTTGCTACTTTGGCCAAGTGCTCACCGTCAACACTCGACATTCGCTCCACCCGGGCGCGGGATGACGGCCGGCGCGCTCCGGGATTACCTCGCGGCGAAGGAGGTACGGACCAAGAAGGATCCGGCCAAGCCCGCCAAGCCCGCGACGCAGTGCTCTCACCTCGAGACGTTTCTCCGGAACGGCGGCTCGAGCGTCCTGTGCCCCCTGGCGCGATGCTGCCTCTCGGCGAGCTACTACGTACGCCCGGACGCTACGGACGCGACGATGGCCTGCCTCAGTTGCGCCGTGTTGTGCACGCGCGAGGAGGCGGCCGCTCACATGAAGGCGGCCGCGCAATCTGCGGGGGTCAACCCGCACTGCATTTTCGCCGACGTCGAGCGCGCCGAGCTGTACTGCGCGGCGTGCGCGGGGTACGCGTACTCGCCCGAGTTCGATCGCCTCGTGCTGGGGGCGCGCGCGATTGTGACGGGGGTGGAGACTCCGGACACGGGAAGTGCCGCGGCGACGACGGGGAAGAAGCGTAAGAAGGCGGTGACGATCGACATATCCAAGATCAACGTCGTCGGGAACGGTGCGGCGCCGCTGGCGAGCGTCAACTCGCACGGGGTGCCCCGGGGCCTGCGCGGCATGGCCAACCTCGGCAACACGTGCTTCCTCTCCACCGTGCTGCACGCCGTGGTGAGGGCCCCGACGGTGGGAGGGTTCTTCCTCAAGGACGGTCACAATAGGGAGCTGTGCACGGCGAAGCGCGACGTCGCGGTCGCCGAGGCCGTCAACGCCGGTGTGCTCCCCGCGCCCGAGGACGAGCACTGCCTGGCGTGCGAGCTGGACGCGATCGTGGCGGGGGCTTACTCCGGGAGCGCCGACCCGCTGGTGCCGAGCAACTTTCTGCACAGCTGGTGGATGCAGTCGCCGGAGCACCTCGCCAAGCATAAGCAGCACGACGCGCACGAGTTCTTCCTCTCCCTGGTCGCCGCGGTGCACGCGAACTTGTCGCCGAGCGAACGAGCGGGGGGCGCCTTCCCGGCGTTGGGAGGGGCGCCGCCGGTCGGATCGAAGGGGCCGGTGAGCCCCCGCGCGGGTGGGACGGGCGGGGCGGTGCTGGTGGAGCACTGTAAATGCCCGATGCACACGGCGTTCGCGGGGGTGCTCAGGTCGGATGTGACGTGTGGGGCGTGCGGACACACGTCCACGGTGCACGACCCGACGGTGGGCCTGTCGCTGGACGTGCCCAGCGCCGCAAACGGAAACGCGACCGGCTCGAAGCAGTCGGTGACCCTCGAGGCGTGCCTCAGCCAGTTCGCCAGGGCCGAGCACATCGACAGCGACGAGTCGTTCCCCTGCGGAAGGTGCGGGGATTCGACGCGGGTCAAGACGAAACAGATGGCGGCGCGCCGTCTTCCCCCCGCTCTCGTGCTGCAGATAAAAAGGTTCGAGACCAACTTCATGGGCAAGGCCGGGTCGATGAAGGCTGGGTCGAAGAAGAGCGGTCTTGGGAACGGGGACTCCGTCGTCATCGGTCGTAAGATTGACGTTCACGTGTCGTTCCCGTTCGTCCTGAACATGCGGCCCTACTGCGCGTCGGCGGCGCTCAGGTCCAGGTACGGGAACAGGATGCGTTGGTTCGGGAACAGGGTGCCGGCGGACACGTCCCCGGAGGACCGGGCAAAGTACGATCTGTACGCGGTCGTGGTGCACAGCGGGACGATGGAGAGCGGTCACTACATCGCGTACGTGCAGTGGCAGGGGGTATGGTTCAGGTGTGACGACCATCAGGTCACCAGGGCGGACCCGGCGACGGTTGCTAAGGCTCAAGCCTATTTGTTGTTCTACCAAACGCGGCCAAACGCTGTCTAGCTAGCTAGTCGGATGATTTATATTAGGATATCGCTATGCGTAACCCCGGGACTCCGCCCGTCGTCGTCGCGCCACTCGGGGGTGATCAGTCCGTCTCCAGGATCCTGAAGCTCTCCACGCACCGCCTCAGCCTCGCCCTCTCCTCCGGCCACGACGACGCCGACGCGGTGGCCCTTATCAGGTACTCCTTTCCCCCCACCACCGTGATGCCCACCAGCTCCACGGCGCTACCGAACCTCCCCGCGGTCCCTCCGCCCACCTTCGTCTCAACGTCGTACGTCAGCGCCTCGGTCCCGTTCTCGCCAACCTTGGTCTTTCTTTTTCGCTTGCCAACGTTGAACTGCCTCGGCGCGGAGTCCGCCCTCGACGCCGCCACCTTGTCCAGCGAGCCCTGGTCCGCGACCGACCTTCGCGACCCCGCGTCGGAGATGAATACCGCCAGCGTGGACGCCTCGTCCCGCGGGTTCTTGAACGACGCGTCCACCCCGACGGATCTCGCCGAGGACACGTCCGTGAGCTTGCACCAGCCCGACGGCCACTCGATGGTGTACGCGCGTCCGACGGTTTCCCGATCCGAACGCAGCGTGTTGAAGCCGGTGTGGGAGGTCTCCGGCTCGTCGTACCCCCGCGGAGTCATGACCTCCGCCCGAGAAGTGGTGCGATCGACGAGCAACGACGCGGCGCCGACGCCGCCCGCGAGCACCGTCGCGCGTCGGCCCGCTCGGCGATCGCCATCGTCGTCGGGTCCCTGGGCGGACGCCACTACGGAGCGATGACGATATCTCCTCGACGACGCCCGAGGGCTCGTCGAGAGCGGGGCGACGGAGAGCGCGCTGGACATGGTGAGCGCGCTGGACATGGTGAGCGCGCTGGACATGGAGAACTCCCGGGAGGCGGACTCGTCGTCCCTGAGTGTGGTAAAACTTTTCAGACTCTTACCGAGGAAGGTAACGGGATTTAAGAAGCTGGATTCAAGTGTTACACCGCCTACCTAATAATATGTCTCCCTATTTCTTAATGATTCTGACTGTCAAACTGTTTGCTTATATAACTGCAGACTGCTTGCAAGAAATATTGACTTAACTTTTTAGTGCATTGGCCAGTAACACCCGCGGCACCATCGACACAACAGGAGGCGCTCGGACCTCACAGACCGGACTCTTAGCCGCCATCGAGTCGGCGCCCGGTCTAGACCGAGCCTAACGAAGATGGCTTCGAAGAAGAGCGGAGAGTCGCAGCCGGTACGCGCCCGTCGCGCCGCGGCCGCGGCCCGCGCCCGCTCCAGATTTCCCCAACATTTCTCCCATCCCCAGCCCGCACCTGACCGTCCCCATCCCGACGCACCCGCAGCTCCTGGACGAGTCCAAACTAGGTGTCAGGTACGGAGAGAAGGCGACAGATGTCGAGGTGGCCGGCAAGCAGCGCAAATCCCTGGTCAAGGGGGTGGCCAAGGGCGAACAGAACACCCAGCGTCTCAACTCCGCGCACCAGATGGCTTCCAACACCGCGGACGTCGGGGACGAGATCCTCAAGTCTCTGCACAACCAGAGGGAAAAGATCGTGAGCGCGAGGGTGGCGGCGGAAGGGATGGAGGGGGACATGGACACGAGCGAGCGGAAAATGCGCAGGATGGAGTGCGAGAAGTGCGTCCAACGGTGGATACTGTGGGTCATTGCGGGCATGTTCGTCATCGGCCTGTGCTTCTTCCTGTACTGGAAGATGGCGATCGAGCCGGAGAAGCAGAGGAACTGCCAGAGGGACCAGGACGGTAGGTGCGCGTCGTACAGCCACGGAAGCCACGAACGATACGATCCAGACAACGACTACCACCCCAAGCACTGGGCGGCGCTCGCGACGGGGGAGGATGGCGTACGCGTCAAGGATGGCGTCAAGGATGGCGTCAAGGATGGGCAAGGCGCGAGAAGAGCCGGGTACCCTCGGCGCGCGGGTGGACCTGGACGCGACGAGGACCTGGACGCACGCACGCACGCGAGGTACAGAGCCGCGACGTGGTAGATACAGCAGGGTGAATTGTCATACTAGTCAAAGTAGCGCCCACACGCTCGATGCCTCGCACCCTTCAACGAGCGCCCGAGTCTCCAAATAAATGTTGTCCTCGACGAGAATCAGATTTATCGGTTGTTGAGGTTAGGGGCGGACACAGCGAGAGGCGGGTTCTGCACGCCCAGTTTCGTCTACGGCAACCGCGGGGTTAAATCATGTCGGCACGTCGGGCGCTTGGAGTCTTCGCCTCGCGCCTGACGTCGACCAGGAGACACAAGGAAGCGGAAGCGTGGAAGAGGGTGACGTGTTCGTGTTTGAGCACCGCGGCGGGAAGCGATGCGTCCTCCTTCGTCGACGTCGAGGCTTCGCAGGAGCGCGCGCGCCTTAAGGCGGCGGCTCTCGCAGCCCAGGCACAGGCGGATAGTGGCGCCATGTACGTATTCGATCGAACCGTCAAGGCTGCACACAGGGATCGCGCGGCGTATCTGCGTAAGATCCACCCGTCGGGGGACACCGCCGATCCCTTCCTCGAGGAGATCGCCAGGCGCACCCTGGACCGTCTGTCGGACGTAAAGCGGGAGTTTCCGCGCGTACTCGTGCTGGGGGGAGCGGGCGATGCGGTTGTTCGACGTCTGCTACGAGACCGCGGTGACGTGCGCGTCATCGTGGTGACGGACATGTCCCGCGACATGCTGCGGCTCGTGAGGGACAACGTCGCCGCCGAGTTTTCGGCGGGCGGTGGCGGCGGCGGCGACGACAAGGGGGATGACTCGCTCGACTCGCAGGTCGTGCGCACAGCCTCGGGCGGGGAGGTGACTGTGCACTACGTCCATGCCGACGAGGAGGAGCTGCCGGCGAAGAGTCAGTCGGTGGACGTGGTGGTCAGCGCGTTGGGTCTGCACTGGGCCAACGACCTGCCCGGCGCCATGACGCAGGCGCGGATGGCGCTCGTGCCGGACGGGCTGTTCCTGTCCGCGGTGCTGGGCGGTGAGACGTTGAGGGAGATGAGGATCGCGTGCGCGGTGGCGGAGCTGGAGCGCGAGGGTGGGGTTAGCCAGCGCGTCAGTCCCCTCGCGCAGGTGCGTGACTGCGGCAACCTCCTGACCCGCGCGGGTATGCGGCTGCCCGCGGTTGACGTGGACACCGTCACGATGAACTACCCGTCGCCGCACAAGCTGGTGGAGCACCTCAGGGTGATGGGGGAGACCAACGCCGGGGTATCGCGTCGCCCCGGCCCGCTGGCGAGGTCCACGGCGGCGGCGGCTGCTGCCTCGTACGGGTCCATGTTCCCGAGCGACGGCGGCGAGGGGGTGGAGGCGACGTACCAGGTGCTGTACATGACGGGGTGGAGCCCCGGGGAGGGTCAGCAGCAGCCGGCGGAGAGGGGTTCGGCGGGTGTGTCGCTGGCGCAACTGGAGGAGGAGCTGGGCAAGGTTCCAAAGAAGGAGAGATAGAGGTAGCGACTGTTAACACTACTTTTGCTGTGGGCTGACCACAATGTTATAATTACGACACTAATCTCTGAGCAACCATGGCCGCGTTGGGTGAGACGGACAAGGCGTGGCACGCAAAATGGTTGGAGGGGTGTAAGTATTTCGGGGAGCGTAAATATCGGTGGCCATGGGCGTCGCGAGAGCAAAGGGACAAGAGACAGACCGCCTACGCGGGGTGGCCGCATCCCCTCGACTCCAAGTACTTCGGCGCCCCCGAGGCTGTCGTCGAGAGGCTGCCGACCCTCGGCCAGAGGGCGGTCGAGCTGACGCAGGGAATTCACGCCCTTCTGCACGAATGGGGAGTCGATACTCACGACGCGGAGGGCGGAATCCCCCTAACCGCGGCGCAGAGGCGGAGGCTACTCGTTGAGCTCGCGCAGCTATCCACGCTCGGGAATACCCGCGAGGGCACGCGTCGCATGGAGCTGTACGAGTCTGAGAGCGTCGGATACGCCGCGTATAAAACCGGCGCGTTGGATTTCTTGGTCGATCTGATCCGATGGGACATTAAAAACTTCGGCGACGTGGTCGGGGAGGCGAGCCACTGCATCGCGTACATCTGCTGCGAGGACACCGTCCAGTGCGCTGCCATTAACCTCGGCGCCATGGACGTGCTGACCACGGTGGTGATGGACGTGGATAACCTGGGATTGTCCTCGTTGGTGCGAGCGAAGGTAACGGACGCGTTCTCGTCGCTGATGAACAGGCGGGAGGGGATGCGGATCGCCATGGACAGGGACGCGCTGCCGAGGCTCGTGCAGATTGTGGACCGATTCGTGCCGCACATGCAATCCGTGGTGAACGCGGCGCGTGAACGGGGGCAGGTACCGGAGATCGACCCGCACAGGTCCTTGTACACGACCGTGGAAGCCATCGGTGGATTGGCGTACGAGAGGGAGCACAGGGAGACGTGTGTCCAGGCGGTCCCGACGCTGGCCAGGTTGCTCCGAGCGTGCCATCCCGTCGCGGACACCCATGGGGGACGTTTCAGCCAACCCGGCCCGGAGGAGGCTGAGGCGTCGGCGTGGGTCGAGCACGTGGATCGTTTGGCGGGTTCACGCGCGGATGTGAACAAGGATATGAACAACGTCGCGCTCCAGTACGTCGCGCGTGAGGATATTCTTCACATGTGCGGCACGGGTCCCGCGAGCGTGCCGGCGGGTGCGTCCACCTCGGAGGCGCCCCCCGCGAGGACGACATACGACTACGCCCACAGAGCCGCGGCGGACTTCAACCTCCCCGTGCCGCCGGCGGCGCAGCTGCCGAAAGAGCACCCCGTGTTGGCACCCCCGCAGATGCACCGGATCATTGAAATCGTCTACGAGAGTCTTTCGAGGATAGCGTGGGAGGTGGATTCTGGGCGCGCGGAGGTGATCAAGGCTAACATCCTTGAAATTTCAGTGGACATTCTGAAGCGGTGCGCGGCGCCGATTTTTGCCGCGTCGATCGCTCGGACGGGCTTCACCACAGCGTACGGCGTTAATCCGGACGGTCCGTTGCATGACCTCGGATCGATCAGGATGGAAGGCGTGTCCTTTGTCAACATTCCCACCTCCGGGGAGCGGCATCACGGCAACTACAAGAATCCCCCGAACGCATCCACCGAACGCATCACGGTTTCCATCGATGTCTGTCGCACGTTATCGTCTATTTGCAGGAGGACGGATGATGATGATTCTTTGGAAGACGTCGACAACATGCAAATGGATATGGTGAACGGTGTTTTGGAGATGAAGAGGGCACTGATCAAGCTCGGCATCGTGCCGCACTTGGTGTCTCTGCTGCGCTGTGGACCCTGGTCGCCCATCGCCGAGGCGGCGTCTGAGGCTCTCTCCACCATCGTTGACGAGCTTCCCAACGGACAAATGGAGTCAACGCATGAACCAAATGCCAAACCCCCAGCGGGGCGAGCAGCCGTCAAGTGCGGGGCGCTTCCCGTGCTTGTGGAGATTATGAGAACAGGAGACCCCAAGAGCGACGTGGTGGGCAACTGCGCGCACTCCCTCGCGAGCATTACGCGTTGCAACCCCGGCGCGCGGCTGCAGTGTATCGCGCTCAATGTCTTCCCTCTGGCCGTCCAACTGCTCTACTCTAAGCCGCCATCCAAGAATGTGATGCCTCCGAGGCCAGAGGTTGAAGCGTACGAAGGAAATATGGACACCAAGCCCATCATTGCCGAAGTGACTACTGCGAATGGCGCCGATGAAAAGGCAGCACGTCGAAATGTCAATGTTGCTTCTCCAGGTTTACGAGAGGGCGGTGTGCTCTTCAAGACTGCTTCTGGCAAAGATGTGGTCGTCTCCGATGAGGCGATCCGTCGAAGCAGGAGCATCCTCGGCGAGGGTTTTGGCGGCTGGGCCGATGCGCCGGCAACTCTGGACAAGAAAGTGTCCCTTGGCCTTGATGACCACGTCGATACGGCATATCGCAACGCGTTATCGCTGGAGCAACCTGCGCCTCCCAAGGATGATAAGGGACACAGTCCATTCAACCGTTGGGCGAGCACTATATATTCCGTCTGTGACCTTCTCATCAATCTCGTCGAGTACACCGAATACGGGGTTCCCGCCGCGTTCGAGGCAGGATTGCTTCATGCGATTGTGGCTCTTTTGGGCGACTGTCACCGTGACCAAGCCCTCGTCGCTCAGACGATACTGAAACACATGTACACGCACGACAGCCACGCAGTCGTCACCGCACTCTGGACCAATCCACGCGCTATGGTTGGATTGTTACATTACGCAAAGGATGATCCGGAGTCAGAAGTGATGGCTCACGATGTGCTGAAGAGTGTATTTTATTTTCATTCACCCAAGATTGCAGCCGGCACATTCAATATGTATCGGTGTGATCTGATGACGGTCTACTCAGAGACATTTGCGCGTTGCCTGCCGGACTTGTTAGGTGTCAGTACCAATAACACGAATAAGTTAGTCAGGGATCTCAGGTACACGGCGGGAAGATTTGCCTACATGCTCAAACAAGCGAAGCGGCTGCAACATCTTAGTACAACCAACACGGAGCATTTACGTGTGAAGCCGACCGACGTGATAAAATTCAATCATACACTGTCCAATCTGACCGCATCCCTGAGAGAATGGATGGAGCACATGAGCAGCTTGGTTGAGGAGATATTCCTACACCCGGATTCCTACACCGGATTCCAAGTGCTGTTTGATGAAGACACTCGTAAGAAGATTGTCAAGAGGGCCGTGGCTGCAATTTCGGCCAACAAGTTTGATAACGTTGATATCGCAAAATACGCATTGAGCCTTGATGGGGTCACGAATCAGGCGTTGAGGTACGCAACTTGGAAAAGGGATGCGTCTGGAAACATGGAATTCGGCTTTGTGTTTCGTAGGGTGCTTAAAGACCCCTATCACGCTGAAGACGGAGATGTGTTCATGTTTGACAGAGCGCTTGATGGATTACCAAATTTATTGTCATATTTGCGGGAGCCATCGCGTGACATGAGGCATAACCACAATGCTGCGTGGTGTGGCATAGCCCTCGCGCTGCTTGCATCAGAGAATGGTTGTGATCTGGTGCATCGATACAAACCTACGGTTGCAATACACGCGAATCGGGCCGTCCCACCTGACATTGAAGACCCCCACAACACATTCTGGAAGAGGTACGAGGGACTTGGGGTACGATGGCCTTCGGTGGCTAGTGTCCTTGGCTTTGAGAGGGCCGCAGACGACGCCGACTCCGACTTTGAAGAGTCGGGACAGGAATGGATCAAGAAGCAATACATCGCGGCGTCCAAAATGCATGTCCTTGGCTTGCTAAATGCCGCGTCATCCATTCACACTATTGTTCGAAAAGCCTGGAACCATGCCCACGACATCGCCGCGGGACACGAGCACCCTGACCACAAGCTGTACCTCACCGAGGATGGAGACTACGCCGATTTTGAGGATGGCCCTGAGAATGACGACTATTTCACCAATCCACTTTCTGAGCGCTTTGGCGTTCACGGTCATACGGCTCGCGAGGGTGCGATATTGCCTTCCTCTGGTCGCGAATCTGCCCGCGCTATGCACGGTGTGTTCCGAAGGCTTCTCCGATGTTCGCGGGAGGAGCGTTTTCTTCAGCTCGAAGGTAGAATGAGAGATGCCTGGCAAGAGTCGGAGATGCCGTCAGCAGCAATGCCGTCGGAGCATCACGGTGGGCCAAAAGTCGAGGCATTGACTTCGAGTCAATCGAGTTCCAGGAAGCGTCCGTCCGCCGCGCATACGCCGGTCAGACGGTCCAAGCGTCGGCGAGGCGAGGAACCGACACCCGGCGACGAGGACGCGGTCCCGATTGAGCCCGAATCCTCTGCGCTGACCGAGGACGACGTCAACGTCGACACGCGGGATGGAAGAACAGTCGCTCTTCGAGTCGGCGGCTCCCCTTTCCACGTTCGTCGTCGAATCCTCGAGACCAACTCGCCCCTTATGCGGGATATTCTCGCCGATGCTGACGCCGCGGCTGAGGCGGGTGATTATTCCTCTGCTGCTCGTTCGCTCCAGCGGGATATCGTCCCGCTCCCGATGGCGAGCGGCATGCCGGAGGACCCCGTCGAATTGCGAGCGGTGTTCGAGCTCGCCATGAGGTGGCTGTATACCGGTCGCCTTCCGACTTTCTTCGAGTTTCGGGTGGATGATACCTCGACCCCTGACCCGAGCGCGCGGGAGAGACGCTATCTCCCCGGCCTCCTCGCCCTCGCTCACGTCCTGGAGGCGTCCACGTTGCAGAACTGGGCCGCGGCTCGCCTGGCGCACGTGGTCATCGCGGAGGCGCGAACCATCGATGCATGCGTGGATGTTCACAGCACTCCGCCCACACTTGTGGGATTTGGGAGCCCCGGCGGCGTCTGGGCTCTGCGATGTGCCCTGGAGGGCCCGGTCCCCGCTGAGGTGCTGCTCGCGGAGAGTCCCCCGCTTCGCCGAGCATTGGCGTACTGGGCGTCTTGCAGACTGGGCGGGTGCTACGCGCTGCCGGCGTGCGTGCTACCCTACCGCGATCTTCTCGAGCCGGCGATGATGGACCTGATGTGCGGCTTGCCGGTTGGAGGACCGCCCATCAGGCAACCGGTGCCCGCCGCCGACTGCGCCACGCTGTCCTGGGTCTCCGGAGACTGAAACCTGGGTCGCGGGCGATAGCATACCTAACACTTAGCTAGAATTAGCCCTGTCCTAAAAGCGATGAGACCTACTCGTGCGACAGTCTCCTAATCAGGGTCCACTCACCCCCATCCTCACCTTCCTTGGGATAGGCCAAGAGCAACCCCGTGGCGTGCTCGAAGGCGTGCGCGTTGTCGAGTCCCAACTCCGCGGCCAGGGCTTGAAGCAGCTCGGAATCTTCCGATACCATCACTAACGCGCCTCCCATCGCCGGTCTGGCGTCCGCAATGAACGTTTTCAGCGTTGCGGCGTCACCCGAGATATCGGCGAGGCTCTCCTGCACGGCGACCATCTTTTCAATTCCCATGCTCTCGTCTTGCAGTTGAGCGACTATTGCCTTTGCGGTCCCGGCCCCGGAGGGACTGTCAGGGGCATGGCAAACCCGCGCTTTGCTCGCGTTGTATGAACACAGCACACCGCTCAGTTCCATGCCCACCGCCTCGGCCTGCACGCTACCCTCGGGTCCGAGACCCCCCGGCCTCTCCTTCTCAGGCGAGTCTCCGGCTTTTCCGTCGGCTTCATCGCCGTCGCCGTCTTCGCTGGTCTCGAACCTGGCGATCACCTCAGCCATCGTCTCCTCTACCTCGCCCTCCTCCGCCGCGCGTAGGAGCGCCAAGAAAGATTCGGTGGGCTCTGACCTTGACATCTGTGGCTTTCGCCTCGGACGCAGCGCGTTCAAATCTGTGGTTAACAGCCAAGGTCTTCTGCGATCTTCTATTCCCTTCGTACTTGCTAAGTGTATTGGTTACTGATGGTACACTATCGAACTCCACAGTCCCGCGTCATACGATGTTCCACAGCTGTTGGATGGTCACCCCTTCCGGCAGCTTCTCGATGGCCAGCCCCAGCTCCGGGCAGAACACCACCTCCCTCTCCTCCGTGGAGCGTTCTCCCCCCATGGCGTAGTACTGCCTGAACGAGTCGCCGTCGTTGACTATCTCCACGTCATCCGTCTCCCTGGGCACGGCGACGGAGCTGAGCGAACCCGCGCGTTCCTCGACGCTGAACTCCACGCCGAAGATGGGGTTCGCGCTGAACACCTTGTGCAGACCCTCGACCTCGGTGAAGACCTCCTTCAGCTTCTCCGCCGGGTCGACTCGGAACCCGAGGACGTACCCGCCGCTCCTGTGCGTCGTGTGCACCACCAGCGCCTGACCGAACTTACTGTCCCTCACGCTGACGCTCTTCATCTGTATGTAGGGTATGCTGACGTTGAAGTTTTCAGCCATGTTCGCGTGCCACACCAGCCGCACGTTGGTGATGAAGAACGTTCCGAGGTTGCCCTGCTCGCTGCTCAGGTTCCACACCCCGTTGACCTTGTTGTACACCTCCTCCTTGGGCAGCAGCTTGAGCTCCTTGTCCGCGATGATGGCACCGCGGAGCTTGAGGTCGCGGTACATCTTGGAGCCATCGTACGAGCGGTGCACCGCCTGGATGGTGTTGAAAAGCCGCGGGGAGTTCGTCACGAGGTTGGTGAAGATGAACTCGAACCTGCTACCGTTGAACTTGGTCATGATGTACAGCGACTGGGTCTGACCCCTGAGCCTCGTCTTGGCGGTGCGCGTGTTGATGGAAACCATGGCGCCGTACCCGATGCTGAGGTTGATGTTCCTCCTCCTGCTCGACACCCATATCGTCCGCAGGTTGGTCACCACGAGCTCGCCCTTGTCCCCGGTGTTTCCCTTTGTGTCCTCCACCCCCTTGAGGTGATCGATCTCGAACTCGCCCTTGCGCAGGTTCAGGTCCTTGAGCTTGACGTCGAAACGGATCTCGCGGTCCTGCCACACCGCGTTCTTGCCGACGCTGCCCATCGCCCGAGCGCGAGGCCGTGTGTGTGCAGCCCGGGCGCTCGTCGCGAGTGGAATCTATTCATACATTTTGTAACTGTTCCCCTATGAAGAAATTTGTTGAGTTGTGCATTTGAAACTGTTATTTTGCTATTTTCCGGCGTCCTGTGCCTTTTGTGCGGCGAAGCGAGCCGTTCCATGATTCGAAAAAAGCGAGTGCAACGAGCTCAAATCATTGCGGACACACAACGACTGCACCTTCGAAGCACAAAGGATGGAGTTCTTTGAAGGAAAGCGCGTGCGAAAGCTTCGCGACACCTTCAATGAGGCGCTCGAGGTCACCCTCAAGCCGCAAACACCGGAGGTACGTGGTCCCCGCGCACGCGACCCCATTCGCGTCGAACGCTCCGAGAAAAACTCAGAGGGGGAAGAAATTCGATCCTCCGTGTCGCGTCCCCTTCGACCCCGTTCGAGCATGTATCTGACGTTCCCATTCGCTTCTAACCTCGCAGGAGTTCGCCGCCGCCCTGAGTGGGCTCGATGCCGAGATGCACGAGCCGCTGTACGACCTGTACTGCCAGCTGTTGCAGGGCATCGGCACGTTCAGCGTGGACGAGTTCGACGCCATCACGCGCGAGGAGGCTCTGGTGCCGCGGCTCAACGCGCTCGACCAGGCGTGCGAGGCGAGGGGCATCACGGGTTTGGGCGCCGGTGATGGTGATAACGTGACACCGCTCGCGAGGCCGCCGGATGCGGTCATGCGTGCGCTCCGGGCGGATGTGAAGAGGCGCGAGGCGGAGTCCATCCGCGCCAAGCTGGGGGAGGCGGAGAAGGAGGCGGCGGAGGCTCGACGGGGACTCAGCGAGAAGAGCAAACAGGCGCGTGAGATGGCACAGGGTCTCAGGGCCGGCGCGGCGGACCTGCAGGGGGTGCACAAGAGCTCCATGGAATGGGCAGCGAGGGCGCCGACGTTTCCGGCTGGCGCGGGAGTCGGCCCGGCTGCGCCGCCAACCACCGCGTGAAACCGCTTCGACACGTGAAACCGCTGTAAAAAAGAGGATGACGGCACTGATATAAACTCTACGACGTCATCAAGGTTTGAGCCTCACAGCCGAGCCGTCGAGTCCCCGCTGTTTGCCTCCTCCCGGAACCTCGCCACGATGACCTCAACCTCTTCTGTTTCGGGCGCGAGGTGCGCCTCCACGTCCTCGGCGGAGACTTCCTCGAGCCTCCCGACGCGCCACGCCGGTTTCGGTCCCTTTCCCTTGTCCACCAAAAGCGCCCTCACCCCCTCGTAGAAATCCGCCCTCGCCAGGCACCCCGCCACCGCGCACAGCTCCGTTTGGAGGCACGAGACGAGCGAGGGTTCGGACGAGGCGCGGCGGAGCATCGCGAGTGTCACCTTGAGGCTCGTGGGAGACCCGGCCTGGATGGCTTCGAGTAGTTCCTTCGCCAGGTCCCCTTCGTTTCCCTTCGTCGCATCCGTCAGCGCGGCGACGATGTCCTCCAAGCTGTCACCCGCGAACCATCCGTCGATGGCTGCTCGGCGGGGCGCCACATCACTCGGTACAGCTTGGAGCTGCGTCTCCAATCGACTAAGCACGTTCCCGACCACCCCCGCCGCTTCGGACTTATTGACGTCAGCTAGTGCGGTCGCGAGCTCGTTCACCACTCTTGGAACATCATCCGACGCGAGTGTGTGCGTTGCCAATCCTAAGACTTTTGCATCTAAACCACTCAGCCTTCTCCCGGTGAGCGCCAGCATCGTCCCCAACTCTCCTTGCACCTTACTGAGAAAATGCGTGCCGCCCACGTCCGGCACGAGTCCTATGGCGCACTCGGGCATCGATAGAACCGTTCGCTCGGTGGCACACCGGTGTGAACCGTTCACGGAGACCCCACAGCCTCCCCCCATCACGATGCCGTCCATGAGTGCGACGTGCGGAGTTGTTAAGCGACCGAGGAATGAGTTCATGACGTATTCCGCCGCGAAGAAGGAGAGTGCGTCCGCGAAGAAGGAGTCGGTTTTTGAATGCGTCCGCATTTCGTATATCCGCTTCACGTCACCCCCTGCGCACAGGCAAGGGCGCTCACCGGCACCTCGCACGACGATGGCCTTTATTTCCGGGTCGGCATCGGAGCGTGCGTAAACCTCTTGCAACTTTCGCACCATGCTCAGGCTGAGAACGTTCAGCTGGCGCGGCCTGTTTAACGTTAGGACCGTCACACATCCGATACGATCCACAAGGAGCTCATCCGTCTGCATCGCGATGCCAGAGCTCAAGAGCCCCGCCTTTGACTGTGAACTCTGTACTAATACGAGGTGCGAAGGTAACATTCTGTTTATCAGATCTGTTTATCAACGAGATTGTTTAGAGCGCACCGGCTCATCGGATAATAGCCTGTTTCGCATGTTCCGCGGAATCATCGAAAGCGTACGGGTCTGGGGACTTCGGTGAAGCCTCCTGCAACTTGCGCTTGCCCGATTTATTCTTGTCCCTCGACATGAACTTGAGATGCAACCCGCTGGCCACTCCGTGCACGGGGACCGAGACACTGCTGCCTCCACGCCCGTCCGTCGCTCCTGAGACGCCACCAAACCCCCTGCCGCTACCCTCGCTCGTCCCAGTCGCCCCTTCGATCGCCCCGTCGATCGCCCCGGCCGCCTCTCTGCCCCCGGAGTTCAGAGCCGCGGGAGGAACCGCCGCGCCGGACGCCCAGGCGCCGCTTCCTTCAAAGGGGAAGTTGACTCCTCTCGATGCGCTCGGCGCCGTGTTGATCACGCCCGATAGCATTCCGTGCATCGAGGTGTCCATCGACCGCAACACTACCGGCCAGTTGATGCGACCGAGCACCTCGAGGACGGAGCTGGGGCAGGAGGTGAACTCGAGCAGGAAACGCTGATCCGCACCCTCCGGAAGACTCGTGCCAGTCTTCCGACATAAATCGAGCAGCCATATCGCCGCGTGCATGGGCATGGAGAGCGATTGGGACTGGATATTCGAGGTTGCCGCCGCCGCCGCCGCCGCCGCACCAGATCCCGCGGCGAACATCGGAGGGGCCGGCGGGAGGCGAGTCCCGAGCTCACTCAAGCTCGCAGTCTTTGCCGCTCGTTTCAGAAATCTGTGAGCGGCCGCGGCATTGTTCGTCTTCGACTTTGTGTTGCTGCGGTCAGACTGCGCCGGTCTCCTCCTCACATCAACCCTTGGGGTCACTTCTGCCTCGTCGCTCGGCTCGGACAGGGCCAGTTTTGAAGCGTCATCAGCCGGTCGTTCCGAACCTCCCTCCGCGTAGAAAGACGACCAATCCCGGCTGACGGTGTCCCCACCGTCTTCCTGCGAGGCTGCGATTGAAAGCATCGCCAAACCACCGTGCTCGATTATTGCGTTCCTACCCCGTTGCTGCTTCAAGTGAGCCGTTGCCTTCTTCTTTGGGGGCTTTGGGGGCTTCTTCACAGGTTTTGTGGGCTTCGGGACCGGCTCCCGCTCCTTACTGACCTTTCGTTGGCGCACCAACCTCTGGGGCGAAGGGGGGAGAGAAGACGAACGCGAAGGGCTCGGCGTCGGGGCCCTCCCTATTCTCGCCAGGCGTTCAAGTACATCCGTCGCGTTCGATGCGACGTGAACATCCGTCGTGAGGCTTTTCAACGCGTCATTTGCACCCTTAAATGCCCTATGGCGGAAAGTCGCCGGGGCCTCGAGCGAATGGATGATAGGATTCGCAAGCAGCTTGAGCTTCTTGAACCCCACATCCCCAGCCTTCTCTGCTGCTGCTGAGAATCGTACGCGGATGTCGTCAGCGACTTCGTTCACCGCCTCCATCGCAAGGGCGGGAGTATCCCTCTCCAGCCACGCCAGTATCCACAAGAACGGCGCCTCCACGTTGGCGTCGCCGCGGGCGCGCAGCGCCGCCGCCGCCGTCTTCATGTGGTTGGATACACGCTTCACCAGCGCATGCGTCAGGCTCTCGACGAGTGACCGTGCGTTTGGGGCTGCCGCGGTACCCCTCTCAACGTCGTCTTTCAGGTGTCCCGACACCTCATCCTCCACCCGATCCCTCATGGGTCGCTCTGAAGTGAACGGAAGGTGGGCTATGACGGCGGCGGCCACCACCGACGCGCCGTCGGGAGCGATCCCGAACTTGTCCACGGCGTCACCCACGGCGCGCGACACAGCGCCCCCGGCGCTCCACACGCGCGCCACCCTCTCGGCGGCATCGGTGACCTCTCGTGTCGTCTTAATGTCCCTCGCTCCGAGGAGCGGCACGAACAGGGTAGGCACCACCGCCCTGGCGAGGGACTCAGCCGCGGCGTCGCAAACCTCTTTCTCCGCGAGCATCCATCCCTCGTCCGCACCCTGACGCCAGTTCGAGGTCTTCGTCAGCACCTCGAGCGCATCCGCCACCTCAACCATCTCCAGACTTCCCTCCTCTAGCGCGTGCACGCCCCCCGTGCCCCTCGAGCTACACGCCAGCGCCGCGCGGGACAGCGCTCCCCGGACCTGTTCCGCCGTGGCAGCCGCGAGCGCTCGACCCTCCTCTATCGCCGCGGTCCTCGCGTCGTTCGCGACGTGGGCCGGGCGCAACAATCCGCCCACCTCCTTGGCGAGCTCTCGATACTCCGAGTCCGGGAGCTCTGGATCGCCCAGCTTCGCCAGGGACGCGCCGAAGCCGGGGTCGTCGGTCCACGCCGCGAGCGAGCCCAGCGCTTTCAACGCGGCGCCAGTCGCGACGCTCAGGGGGGTGCACGAGATGCAATCGCGGAGGGTGGCGGCAGCCGCGTCGAGCTCATCGATGACCGACTTGCACAGGTCGCTCGCCACGCGAAAGGGTCCGATTTTGATCGCGTGCGCCTTGAGCATGTCGCGGGCGTCGCCGATGTGCCTCACCACCTCCACCTGCGATGCGGGGTTGGGCGTGTTAGTCCGCGGTGGGGCGGGGGGCGGGGGGCGGATCGGGGGGCGTGGCGGCTGGACCCACCTGAATGAATTCGAGATTTTCCGTCCCGATCAGGGGCTCGTTCTCTTCGGTGGTGCGGGGAGGAGCGGTCCTCGGGGCTGGGGACCTCATGGTGGGCGGAACTGGCGCGGCGAAGGAAACTGGCCGGTGCGGTCTCTGTCAACAAGTCCGGAGGCCCCGAGCCCGGTGCGCGGATGGTTGCGACGATGCCGCAATTACGGCGCCGATCGACTCACCCGCGAGGGTATCACGCACGACCGGCCTTCGGGTCGAGCGCGGTGCCCTTTGCGTCAAAAAGTCGCTTTTCTCACTTTTTGGTCTCAGAACTTGGAGGGCGGATCTGGCGTGACACAGGCGAGGTCCGACCCACGCTCGCCGTGGCTTCCCGGCGGGGGTATGGTTCAAATAGTGGAGCATGATGACGAGGACGCGACTCGCCTCGTGGAGTCGTGCTCGCCCCCCGAGCCGGTCGCGGCGGAGGAGCACAAGGCTCGCGGCAACGCTTGCTTCGCGAGAGGCGAGTGGGAGGAGGCCGCGAGTCACTACACGCTCGCCCTCGAGGCCGCACCCGCCGATGCGCCCGAGGAAAGTGCGCCCGATGAGGACGCGGGCGGTGAACGTGCCAGACGAAGGGACCGTGCGGTGTACCTCTCCAACCGCGCGGCGTGCAGGGTCAAGCTCGAGTCGCACAAGGAGGCTGAGGAGGACTGCACAGCCGCGATCGCCGAGGACGACACGTACGCGAAGGCCTACCTGAGGCGTAGCGCGGCACGTGAGAGTCTGGATGACCTGGAGGGCGCGCTCGTGGATGTCGAACGCGCGGCTGAGCTTGAGCCTGGATCGCGTACGCAGGCTTTAGCCTCTGCGGAGAGGCTGAGGCCGCTGGTGGAGGCAAAGAGGGAGGAGATGAAGGAGGAGATGATCGGCAAGCTGAAGGACCTCGGGAACTCCATCCTGGGCAACTTCGGGCTCTCCACGGACAACTTCAAGGCGGAGAAGGATGACGCCACCGGGAGTTACAACATCCAGTTCGTGCAAAACGCCTCAACCCGATAGGAGAACTAGAGTTACCGCAGTGTTAAATTAGACACCAGCACCGCCGCCCCGAGCCTGCCTCACCAGCACCCCGAGCCGGAGGATTCCATCCAGCGTGCGCGACGACAGCAAGTCATCCATCGTCGTCGCGGCGGCGGCCCAGTTCGAGTCGCCCACCCTCGCTTCCTTTCCGCCGCCGCCCAGGGTCTCCGTCAACTTTGCGGCGAGTCCGTCGACCCCCTCGAGCGCCTGTTCCGTCACCACGTCCGCCATCGCCGTCTCCACCAGGATATCGAACTCGTTCCCCTCGTCCTCGGCCGCGAAGTCGTCATCCTCACCGTCCAGGACCCTCTGCTGCTGCGTCGAAGCCAGCCGCGCGACGTTGGGCAGGCGCCGCTTCAGCGCCGAGAGCTGCTCGCGCAGGTATCCCCCGAGCGCAGCCGCGTCCGCCTCCCGGACGCCCTCACCTCCCACCCCGACGCCCTCATTTCCCACCCCGACGCCCTCACCTCCCACCACCCCCTTACCTATCCGCTCGACGAGCCGGGTCGCTGCCGCCGCATCGTCCGCGGTCACACGCCCGCAACCCCGGACGTCCAGTGCGACGTGCAGCGCACCGCACAGCAGCGGCCGCGACGAGACCGCCTTTCCAAACGGCGACACCCCGTCGAGCGAGGCGCACGCGATGGCGAAATCGCGCAGACCCAGGCCCGGTTCGCCCGGTTCACGCGCGTCGGCGTCACCCCCGTCCGTCCACCCGTCCTTCTCGAGGTTCTCGCGGCCCCTCCCGGCGATCTCGGCCGAGTGAAACGCCGCGCGCAACTCCGTCTCCCACCGCGGCGTCTCCGTCGATTGCTTCGTCGTTTGCGCCCCCGAGCCTGATCCCCCCAGTGCCTGGACACCCCCGACGCGGCTGGATCCGGACACCGCCCCAGCCGCCCGTCCTCTGTACAGCTCGACGCACCGCGCCTCGAACGCGTTTATCTGCATCCGCGACACCTCCTCGAAGAACAGTCCCACCGCCTGCGCGTGCAACACGGACCCGACGCGAAAGTCGATGTCAAACTTGACCACGCACTCGCGCGGGTGAGCGCCGCGCTCGAACCTCCACGTGCTCACCAGTCGTTCGAACAGTCCTCCCGGGGTTCTCACCGCCTCCGCCGTGACGGACTCGCCCGGTACGAGGGACACGTCGGAGACGTAGCGCTCGTTGAAGAGCCTGAACCCGATCTCCAGCTCCGCCTCGAAGCGCGTGTGCGAGGTTCGCCGGAGCACCCGGGACCCCGCGCAGAAGGGGACGAACTCCTGGTACCTATCCACGTCCGCCACGACCGCGAACAGGTCCTCCGGCGAGTGCTGTACCGTCTTGGAGGACGAGAACGTCTTCTCGCACAGGTCGGAGAGGTTGGGCACCTCGAAGAAGCGACGAGCGCGCGGCGCTGCCCACGGCGCGTAGGCGCCGACGGAGGGAGACGCCGCGCGCGCGAGGACATGCGACGCACCGCCTAAATACCTGCCTAAGGTCCCCATCACTGCGCTCGCCGCGCGGCGCGACGCCTGGGACGTCATCTCATCGAGCGGGCGCTGCGCCGACCGGTCTGCCACAAGAGCGAGCTGGCCAACTGAACTGCTGAACTGAACTCCCGTTAACACATATCTTGTATTTTATGAGTGATCAAACAGTTGGACTATTCTTATATTTGCGTACTGACTGGCGCGGTTTGAATGAAAAAGAGTGGGAACGACGACATCGGTCTCTCCTCCCAGCAGTGCTCCGCACACTGGAATCATCGAATCATCGAAACGGTTTTTTGGATCGAGAGATGAACTGGCAGGAATTTTCAAGGTTTGCAAACCTTTAACTCACGCCGTAGTGGGGGAGTCGATCCGTGTTTTCGTATCCACCGAAAACGATCGCTATGCTCCGATTGCCGTGTTGAGTCGCAAACCCAAAAAGATGGAAAATTCTGGATCCCCAGTCATATTTTCGAGCCCAACGTCAACTGAATACCCCGCAGGAAGAAATTTCTCGGGCCAATCAGGACGCGACTTGCTTTGAGTGCGGAATCGATATCGGTCCCGCACTCGCCAAAACTGGATATCTTCGCTCCGATCCCGTCATATCTGCACCCTCTCAGGCCAGTCTTTGCACGCCTCTCAAGTCGAAATGGCTGCCATTACCTCCGCTTCTTCCGCCGTCGTGGCGCGCCCCGCCTTCGCGGGCAAGACCGAGGCTCTCCGCGCTCGCGCGGTCGCCCCCGTCTCCGCGAAGCGTGCCTCCGTGGTGACCCTGGCCTCCGCTGACGAGACTTCCCGTCGCGCTGCCCTGTCCGTCTTCACCGTGAGTGTCCCCCCGACCAGGCCCTCCGCGATGCCGTGAACGCCCGATTCGCGTTGTCGACACTCCAAATGATTTGAATCCACGCTCGCGTCGGGTCCGAGCGGGCCGCGCGATGCGGGGCGGGCGCTGATTCGAGAGCGTTCCGCGGATTGAAACCCTTGGGAATGATCGCAATCGCGTGTCACCTTTTCCCCGGACTTCGTCCGTCCTCCGTCGCCCGTCCGCTGACCCGAGCCCGCCCGTCCATCCCTTTCCTTCCTTAGGCTGCCGGTGCCGCCGCCGCCGCGAAGCCCTCCTTCGCCGCCTACGGTGACTCCGCCAACGTCTTTGGTTCCACCACCAACTCTTCCGGTAAGTTGCTTCACGGCAATCCAGTTAGATGTTAACGCGTCCGGACCGAGCCCGGATGCCGGTTCCGAGCTCTGATCTGTGGTCCGTCGTGCGGGCCGATCGCGTCGACCCCGCGATGGGTGCACATATAGATTCATCGACACGTCGCCTCCGCGCTCGCGCGTTCGTCGCGCGGTATCGCGCCCCAACCTCGGCTCGCCTCTGCGTTCGGGTTCTGACCAAAGCGATCCCTCCCTCTCTCCTCCCTCAGGTTTCATCCCCTACTCCGGTGACGGCTACGCCTTCCTCCTCCCCGCCAAGTACAACCCCTCCAGGGAGCGTCCTTTCCCCAACCAGGATGTCTACTTCGA
>Ga0115571_1000516_pt1 | contig 28836 bp, 31 predicted proteins | sample COGITO_mtgs_1205_FD_87293 | JGI IMG/M metagenome (GOLD analysis project Ga0115571, IMG submission 87293) | Pelagic marine microbial communities from North Sea - COGITO_mtgs_120531 | ecosystem: Environmental > Aquatic > Marine > Epipelagic | place: Germany:Helgoland, sampling site Kabeltonne...
AAATCAAAATGAACAAAATCTCGTCAGTAAACTCGAGGCTCTAACACAAAAAGTAACGACTATTGAGAAACGGCTCAGAGATATTGAGAAACAGCTTGAAAATGGTACATCTAAAAAGAACAATGATTATGGGCCAATTACATCAATTACTGAGGAAACGTTATCAGACCCTGATTCTGATAATGGACTAGCATTTGGTGACTATTAAAAAATACACAAATTACATGTAAGATTATGCCAAACTTAGAAGCATTCATAATGTAAATTTACATGGTCGTAATATCTTACATATTATATAAAGTTATAATGGTTTGAATTGTTTAATTGAATTGTTTAATCATATTATATTGGTGGTATCGAGCAACTTTTAAACTGCGTGAAACGATAACATTTTTTATTTTTTCTATATCTTTATCCAATGACGTTAGCCCATCTTTTTTCATGGGACATTTTTCCCCGTTAACTTCATCCTCGACTACTGCATTAATCAAATGTATTATCTTATTTTCTTCAATATTTTTGTGCATATTTTTGTTGTTATTAATAGCTTCGGTGGTTTTTTTTCTAAATTCGCCACTACATGTAAAACTACTATTGAGTAACGCATTATTCAAACGTGATAAATATTTACTTTTAATAATCTCATTACCATTATCATCTTTGTGTCGATGCATTTTTAAATTGTACAGCATTTCAAACGCAGCCACTAATCGCCACGCTTCATTTTTAATATCACCAGAGATAAAGTTGCTCTGTATTTCTTTTCCAAAGACACCACATATTGCTAATGACCCAATAGAAAGCAAACCCTCAGATTTCGTACTCGCAAGCTCGGCCGCTGATTTAACGCTATATTTTTTAAAACATTTATTAGCATAATATTTCATTGCTTCGTACTGATTTATCTCTGCCTCTTGGTTGAATTCTGGGGACATTGGATTTGGAAATACCTGGAATTTATCCAATATCAGGGACTTTTTGTTTATGTACGCCTTTGCGTATACTTCTATTCTTTCCATATCTTCCTTCATCGTTTCTTTGGTGGAAAGCGCATCCATTCGATATTTTTTCACCATCGACGTCAAATTATTGTCTTCGTAGATGGCGGGTTCAAAATAAAAATTTGAATCATAGTAAGATGAAAATGTATAATCTTTGACTCTGTTTTGTTTTAGGAAAACTATCCATGCGTCCAATACCCGTGTATCAATAGCATCGACCATCACGTCGAGGTCGGATGTCGGGTCTAAACTACCGAAAGCTGCATCAAAAATATATAAAATTTTATTGTCAGAAGAAAGAATTATTTTTGAAAATGCGTTACCACGTGCAACAACGGACAGTTCAAACTCATTTGATGATGACGGGCTACGTGCATATATATTCTTTTCAAGTGGGTTTTCACTATTCTTATTGAATTCATCTATAAAATAATCAATAAAATCATGCCATACTTTGAAGCGTTCATAGTGTAATTGTACAGACTCAACACCACTCTCAATACGTTCGGCCCATGTTGCCATTTATAAATACATGTCATAATATTTATACTATAAAAATTATAAATCAAAGTTATATAAAATATTATGTAAAGCTATAAGGTTTAATGCTCTGTGTCTTTGATGCTACCTCCTTACTCAATGGACCCTTCCAATATTTAATCAATTCTAACTTATGTTTCGACAAAGCTATCCATTGTTTAATTGAACTGTTATCAACCTTTGTACGTCCCGTCACATTATTTCTAGACAAAATATTACATCGTCTCACATGTTTTTGCATAGAATTCACAAAAGAAATTTCAGAACCTATCATACGTTTCATATTCATACGATGCTTACTAAAATGCGCCTTACATGTTTCAGCCGTCACTTCAGGAGCATCAATACCCTGACGTTCAAGAGGTTCTTTCACGTGTGTTCTATAAAGTTCGGCTTGAAGATTATAGATTTCATCATCACGAACCTTTCCAACCATCTGACTGTCTATTTCTTGCATGCGTTGAATCACTGAATGAGCCTCACCAGAACCTCCATCACCATATTGACACAATGCACATTTACAATCATTACCATGCATATCATCATCCTCATCATCACTAAAATGACAAGGTATAAAGTCACCAGGGTCATCATCTTCAACCAGACCAGTATTATCAGCAACTGCTTCGAAATCTAAAGCTGGTAGAATATCCATTGAACAAGAGACATATATCTTAAATACCTCGTTTTAGATGAAACACATCCTCTCTTATAATATATTATAAAAATAACATATTTAGAACATATATTTATTTAAAATTGATGACTATATATATATATGGTATAGTTGTTATAAATGTATAAAGTTTTTGAAAAGGGAAATGGAAAAAAGGGAAATGGTGTTAAACTTGGCTTTAAAGCTAATATGAAAGCGACAATGTGCTATTTTTCTAATTTTTTTGGGGGTGCTGAGTTTACTTTTATGGCTTCAAGGACAAGAAATATTCGTTTGATGAACTTATATACTTGGTTGCGTGATGTTAATTGGGACTCTAAAGAACCCATCGAAATTCCTCGTAATGGTAAAGATAGTTTTAATACTTTTACTAATGGATATGAATACTTTAAAGAATGTCGGGAACTGTTGATGGGTAAAAAAATATATGTTAAGGGTAAAAGATATAATGACCCTTATTATAAAACAGATGCTGAAGAAGGACCAAGAGTTGCAGCAGGGTTGATTGCTAAACTTATATCAGGGTGTTGGAGAGAAAATATGACAAGAAGATTGAAAGAGGTGAATAAGATGGCTTATGAAATTTTGGGCGAGTTGAAACATGGTGAACGAGAAATTGATAGAGGTGATTTTTCTTTGTCTAATACAAGAGATGACAATAACCAGCTTGTAATAAATGATGATAAACCAAAGCTGAAAGAAGCATTGATGATGGATGCATTGAATATTAAATATGGTAATAATTTTTTCAAATATTTGCTTTTAGAAGCACCAGATGGGATATATGAACAGGCTGGTGGTAGGGATACTGCTACATTATGGACTGGTCCATGGACTGGTCCAGATGCGAAAACTGGTGAACCTAAAAGTGGCTTATTGGCAAAATGTTTATCAAAGGTTAAAGAAAATATTAAAAGACAACAGCCACGTTTACCTGAAAAGAAAAAAAGAAAGATATAGCCAAAAACATTTTTTGCACAAAGCATTGACTTTCTGGCAATTTTAGGACTCTGATAAATACACACCATATGTACTTGTTAACTAATATTATTATATATTTTGTAAATCTTCATTATGTTGACTATAATTTGTTTTGTAATAATCATCTGTATTTTGTCCATAATTATTTATATTATTATTTGTATCTATGGTAAATAAAGCATCCGGACTATACAAAAAATGCCAACGCATATACCACAAAGAATCCAGAACGACATGATACATCATAAAGAATATCGAAGCAATAATCAATAATGGTTGATATTGAAAAGATACTATCATAATACCAATGGAACCAATTCCTGCTATAATCAAAGATAATAAAACGGAAGTTGTTTTTTCATCTCTATGTATTGCATCTGCAATAAGTGGTGCGCGCAGAATAGCACCCATAAAAAAAATAGTAAATGCACCAAAAGTATAAGGCTCTGAAGGTAAATACCATATCCATTGTATTGATATATACACGAATGCAATTACATTTAAAAACTGCGCGCAACATAAAATTTTAATAGGTATAGCATTAGTTAATGAATGTATATCAGCTGATTCAAATAAATGAATATATGTAAAGAGCACACCAATTCCCATTGTTCCAATTAACCACAAAAGTTCAACATTCATTTACGATGAAATATTGATGAATTTATACCCAATATTATGAAACATATGAACGTTACGAAATATACTCTTATACTAATCATATAATTTAAAAATACAATAATAATAAAAATTAAAATAAAAAATGTCCCAAGTGAATACCTCAAAAATCACTGACCCGACACACACAAAAGAAGTTTTTCGCATCACACCCGAAAAAAAACAAGAATATAAAAAATTAAAAGAAAATATAAGACGAGATAGAATTATAAAATTGGAAAAGAATGTCATTGAATTAAATAAGTTATTTGCATCAAACAATTCACTAAAAAACAAAGTGTCAGAACTAGAAAACAAAGTTCAATTATTAGAAAACACCCTGGCACACATCTCCACGATTCAATCTCCACAATACAACGACAAATAATACAACAACAAACTCAATCACCACGATTCTTCAATTTTTTTTCCTCCCGATATTCCTTCATATAATGTTTTTGACATAATTGCCTAGAAAAAACTTTCGAATTACAACGAATACAAGTTCTCATAGTATAATGATAGAAACATTTATTATCAATATACGCCGACTGATGACAATATTTACACCTGACAAGCTTAGGAAACTCCTTCTTCCGATAATGATGAGCACACACTTGTCTACAAAAAGAAACACGATTACAAAGAGGCCACGCACAAGGAACTTTAAAAGCTCTAAAATGACCTCGACACAAAGTCAAAGAAAATATAGGTCTATTACATCGGTGCCAAGTACAATGATATATATTCATATATAATTAATTTATTAGTATATTTAAATAGTAAATTATTCTTTTTCTTCTACAGCAGCAGGGAATTGGTAATTCATTTGCAATTCTACACAAACTTTGTACAATCCATTCGCACCATCTGGATGAGTATCTGAATAATGTGCAGTAGGTTTACTATGAAACTTAGCTCTAACATCATTCAAATTGGTAAATGGCATACGTGCAAGGACATGAGATTTCAAATCTGTGACAACACGGTCAAAAACATGTGCAGGTACTTGTACATATTTACCATTAAATCTAGCTTCACTATCAACATTAATACCAAGTTGTTCCCAATTTTGTCTAATGACATTAAGAACGACATGGTCTTGTGAGACTAAGTAATATTGTTCACCAGGGAAAGCAACAACACCATCGAATAAATTCTTGGCATCGTAATTACCATATTGTTTGATGTAACGGTCTGTTGCAATTTCGTTTGGTTCATATACACTCAATTCAGAACGCGATTTTTCATATGGCATGACAGCAAGAAGATTACGATAACCTTCGTCATCTTTAGAAGCAGCCATCGAACCAAAATCGGTTTCCACTGGTGTATGTAACCAACCATTGTTGTTTTTGATTGATGGTTCTTTAGTGGAAGAATTGTACAAGTTAAGAGCGAACGTGACTGGTTCTGAACAATCTGAATAGATTGATTTGACAGTGATTGAAGTCAAAATGCCTTTGGTCACATCGACTTTTTCGGATGAAGCGTGAAAGACATGTGAAGCATCGGCAAGTTGTACTATGACACCATCTTGCATTTGTTGTGCAGTTGCATTGGCTTCGAAAACTACACGTGTTGTGTGTAATTCTTTTTCTTGGTCAACAGCTGGGGCAGAGTTTGTGAGTTCTACTGCTGATGGGATGGAAGGTGTTTCTTGTAATTTCTTGGTTTCGTCATTTGGATGTTGTATTTTGGACATGTTATTTCCTAAATTTGTCAGCCTTTATATAATGAACAAAAGTTAAATCGTGCAGTACTTCTTAAGATGGGATTATGATATTTTTTAATGACTATTCATTTTTTTTATATCAGATTTATATGTTTCGTACCCTTCGTGAAGCGTTGAAAAATAGTAATGATAGTGATATCATAGTTGCTGAGGACATTTCTGCAGCAGGTCAAAAGCGATTTCTTGTTGGTAATACGGAGAAATTGAATCATATTTATTCAAAATTAATCAATCGACATTGGTATGAATGTTTGGTTGAAAATAAAGCATCGCGTTTATTTTTAGATATTGAATCCAATAAATTTGTTGATATTAATAAAATATTAAAATTTTTTCATAATGTTGTACAAATTATGTATAATATAGATGGTAATTTCGAAGTCATTGACTCATGTAACAATGAGAAATATTCATGGCATGTGATTTGTACAAATATATATTTTAGAAATGTTTACCATGTTGGAGCATTTGTCCGTCGCACAGTTTTAGCAATGGATATGTCATCAGATGATTCTGCTAAAGAATGTATACATGCTATAGATACAGCAGTATATACAAAAAATAGAATGTTCAGAGTCAATGGTTCAACTAAATATGGTTCATCACGACAATTAAGACATCGATTACCATGGACATCGTTACTCGTACAAACACCACATTCAAATGTTATTCAAGATTGTCTTGAAATTGATTCATCAATACCATGTTCAACATCTGCTTCGCCATTTTCACTCTTCAAATATGACCAAAACACAAATACATGGCATGTACAAGAAAATATGCAACGAAGAGCAAGTACTAAAGTAGAGACATATTGCCCACTACTACGTCCTATATTATCATGGCTAGATACAACTCTACACACAAAAATTCAACATCATAAATTAACAATGACCAATAATGGAATATATATCGTTCCAACAAACTCGACTAATTGTGCCATAGCTCAGCGATGTCATCGTGGAAACAATATCTGGTTCTCTATTAATATTCATCGAAAAACAGTGAATCAAAAATGTCACGACGAAGAGTGTGTTCATAAATGTAGTCCCATATTGGTTCCAAACGAGCTATGGGATTTGTGGGATAGAACATGGCATCAAACAGTTGTTGAACTAAAAGAGTAGTATAGCATCAGTAACAAAAAAACCCTATATAATATGTAGTTGATAATTAAAATGTCAATTAAAGTCATACAATCTAAAAATAGTAGTTTAAAAGCTCCAGAGCAAGAAGCTCTCCAAACAGTCCTTACACATTTAGAGAAACAAAAAGACTCTGTCAAAAGTGTTCATGTACTTGAGAACTTTTCGATTGATTTAGACACTGCTTTACAAATGGATGTACCACTTGTTACTAAAGGTCTTGTCGTTTGTGTTGAACGTGGCTACAAACTTAGTCGTGGTGATATGAGTTGGTTTCATCCGATGGTTGGTCGTGGGCGTTCAATATACACAGTTGATGATGCTGTTAAGAAAAGTGCGCTTCAAAAAGTAAAATTTGAAACACCTGGTTCTTTGGTTGGTGAGTTCACTACATCTAGAGCTGATGAGTTTGGTTGTGAGGATGTGTCACATCATGTTATTATTGATACTTCTCCGAATTTGAATAATTTGTATGAAAAATGGTTAGGTGGTAATATCACTGCTGGTGAGGTTGAAAGTGAATGGAAACGTACATCTTTTGGTAACGTTAGTTCTATATCCGCATATGCTGAAAAACATCGCAATTCATTGATGAAAAAAATGAGTAAAAATAGCATTTATTCAGATACTATCAATGATGTTTTATCAGATATGAGTCATATCTATTTTACTAATAATTGTGTCAGAAAAAACGACAAAATCTTAATGAAATCATCAGGTTTGGGTGGATATCGTATGTATAACAGTACAGACAATTCTCATAGATTTTACCCTGCTTCATTTGGTATGTCATCAACATTCTATTCATGGAAACAAATGAATGAGAAAAACATCACACGTATTGAAAATTCTTGTTCTTGGGATGATAAACTCTCTTTTTGTACTCAAGTCATGCGTCAACCGTCTATTCGTGCTGAACAAGTTCGAACTCTTGAAGATGAATATAAATTAACTGATACTCTTTCATTATCGATGCGTCGTTGTCATTATTCTGGCTCGGCATCGTTTGTGGATAGAATGAAGCCAGAAACTATTTTTAATTTGACTCCTCCGAAATCTTCGAATTTTATTACTGCTCCAATTGACCCGTCGCATCCAGTTTTTGAAAAATTGGTTAAAAATATTGTTCAAATTCAGGAGAAAATACCTGGTTTTAATTTGTTAAATCCTGAATTTGTTAAAGGTGGTCGATTAAATCTTCCAAGGGATGTATACAAACAAATCGTATGAATAAAATAAATTATATATTATCTAATATTTCTTTTGTAATATTATATCTTTTTCATTGTTTAATGTAGTTTTATTCAGGTTCTGTCCATCGTCTTCGTGGTCGTCGTCGAATATTACGAAGTGCTGATATTAACATACTTTGTTCCATATGTAATCGTAAGTATGTTTTATCTTTATGATTATCCGATTTTGACAGTGTAGATGAGAGAAGCATTCTTATCGCTACAAGACGGGCAAATAATGTCTGATATTCTTCCTTTTCAATATAATCTTTTAATCCTATACTTTTTCTTGAAAAATTATTTGCTATTGTCTGTGCTTCTTTCATATGACCATATGCATCCGACGAAAGATGGAGTACACCAGAAATTTCAGGAATTTGTAACCAATCATGGACAGTATTATCCTTTGAACAAATATCACCTGAAAGACAATTCTCTATTTGTGTTTGACGGGTAGTACCATTATCAGATGTACTAGTCATTTTACTAATACGTCGCGCAGAAAATGCAGAAACCTGCATTAAAAATTTATAACATGGGTCACTTTTAACACGCGCAGTTAACTCTTGGCGTTTAGTAATCTGGTCCAAAGTTGTTGCACCATCCAATAAATCGGCACGTTCCTTCATTTTAGGTATGCGCTCCTCTTCAGTTAAATCTTCATCGAGGACACGTATTGATATCTCGCTTTTGTGAAGTGATTCAGAAGGTGAAAAATTTATTGTGTGCTCGTTCCAATTATCAGCCATTTATATTATCAATTATTTTTCTTTTTATACTACGAATCTTTATGATTGTTGCCATGAGTCAATGTTGGTAATCTCATCTTTGTATATAAAATGTCACGTTGATGGTCAACCCATTTGAAATATATCATCATACCAAATCCACAGATACCAATAACAAACCAGTGGGCATTTGCCCAAAACCAGTCGAAAATTCCCTCACAACGTCCGTGACCACATGGGTACCAATCGTTTAGTATTTCATAAAATGCGGCAGATGATGGTTGCTCATTGACTATGTGTTCTGCTTTTACACAGAGGTTAAATTGACCCAGTTGGGCTTTGGTTATTGGGTCTGTGCAAACGTCAGAGTTTAAATATGTTAGCGCTTCCGCATTTTTTCGACGGTATTTTACTAAATATGTGTTGAAATTTCGAAACTGTAGTAAAAAACATATCGTTATTAATGTTATTGTTATGTATCGTAAGTACATACTCAGTGATTATTGCATATTATTGCTTTATAGTACTTTGACCATTTCTACAAATGCACGTGATTTGAATCCACTTTGATGATGTATGTCATATATTGATATGATGGTTGGTCGAGAGTTTTTGTGATTTATTTCGATGAGTTCGTCTCTTGATGGTGTGTGTATGTATACAATTTTATATCTATAGTCTTGTCTTTATCAAATTGGTCAAAAATATTTCGTATAACAAACAGTTAAGTTTTGACACTATAAAAGAATAGACGTTTTACAATAAAATGTTTCGGACATTTGCATCGGCGGAATTTAAACATAGTATGGTTGACGACTCTTATATTCAACAATTTAAACATCTGCTAAAATTATACAAATTATACAACGATAATAAAGAAATGATAAAAAATGATGCGAAAGAGTATTTCAAAAATAACCAATGGTTCGAATGGTCATCAATCAAAGAAAATAATACACATGCATGGGAACAAATTTATAATTCAAAAAAATTTAGTGGCATGGATATCGTCAATGTATACAATTGGTTAAAGACAAAGGTTGAGAATCTGGGGACTTTGCCTGATAAGTTACAAGTGCTGGCTGCAGAGAAGTTACAAGTGCTGGCTGCAGAGAAGTTACAAGTGCTGGATGCAGTAGCAGTGAATGGTCTGGCACTGGAGTACGCTTCTGATGATTTGAAAAATGACAAAGAGGTTGTGATGGCTGCTGTTGCACAGAATGGTTATGCACTGAAATACGCTTCCAAAAAGTTGAAAAACGACAAAGAGGTTGTGATGGCTGCAGTGGCACAGGATGGTTGGGCACTGAATTATGCTTCCGACGAGTTGAAAAATGACAAAGATGTTGTGATGGTTGCAGTGACAGAGAATGGTTGGGCACTAAGGTATGCTTCCGCTGAGTTGAAAAATGACAAAGAGGTTGTGATGGCTGCAGTGGTACAGAAAGGTGATGCACTAAGGTACGCTTCCGAGATATTGAAAAATGACAAAGATGTTGTGCTGGCTGCAGTGGCACAGGATGGTCTGGCACTGAAATACGCTTCCGATGAATTGAAAAATGACAAAGAGGTTGTGATGGCTGCAGAGGCACAGAAAGGGGAAGAAGGTTCATCGTCGGAAGAGGAATAAGGTTCATCGTCGGAAGAGGAAGAAGGTTCATCGTCGGAAGAGGAAGAAATTGGATAATATTATTAAATTATTAGTATAAACAAGTCAAAGATAACTGTGATTTAAGTCGTTCATTATGTTGAAAATATTATTGTTATTGTCATTTACAAAATTATCTATTGCATGTCCTAGTAAAAAACAATCAATTGAATGTTTCTATAATATAGCGGATACAAATTCGGATGGACGTATCACAGAAAATGAATTGAGTAAAGTCATCTCGGAATATCTACCTTGGTGGCAATGGAAAGCATTTGAATTGTTTGGGGGGACAAAGAGAGTCATCAGAGATTGTGATGAAAATTTAGACGGGATATTAACGGAAAAAGAGGCTTATGATATGGATAAAACATGTCTAGATAGTTGCTTTAAAAGGTCTGCTGTTGAACATGTTTTTAATTGTAAATAATATATTGACATATTTAGAAATTTCTTATTGTATCGATTTTGATTTCACGTCTTTGTAAGGATAGACCCAAAATCTTTTTTAGAGTATTCTGTTTTTTCGTATCGTTGCTGATTTCGTTTATTAAAATTTTAAATGTGTTCTCTTCGTCCTTGATTTGATAATGGGCAGCAGTTGCAGTGCCTATCACATTTCCTAGTAAAATAACTATGTAAATCCATAAATTATTACCAATGATAAATATTACTCTGAATATCCAAACAATTGTAGATAATGCTGTCCATACAACAGATTTGCAAATCAGTGGTCTTCTCCCTGGTGCTCCAATTTTATATTGTAAAATTTCGCGTGATATTTGGGAATTTTTTAACCAAATGAAGTTGGCGGCAAATGTTAATATAAATGCTAATATTAACATTACTACAAACCAGCCCTCGCCATCTATCTGTATACCTATTATATGAAATTGTGAAACACATATGAATGGGCTTTCTGTACAGTTAACCATTTATATTCATAAAAAATATTAGTTATATAGCTTTATTTTTTTTAATTTTGATGAAGAAATTTTGTCGTATCTTTGAGAAATCTTTTATTTTTATATATTTTATTCATACCATTTGGCACGGTAATCATTCCCAAATCCTTTACCTTTTACGACTGTGAAAAGACCACTCTTCACAATACCGCCATCTTCTGATACATAATTATCACCAGGCATTTCACATACTTTGAATCCCAACTCCCAATCACCACCGCGATTTAATTGAGAGAGATGAAAGTCTTTGTCTTTGGGCACAAGTATAGCCACATAAATATGAGATTTACGCACGCGCATAGTCTTACTGCGTCCAGTGTTATCGATTTGAGAGCGTTCCACATTCATGTGTGTCTTATCATCTTTCCAAATTTCGCCTGGAATGAGATAGTCCCGTGGTATTCTAAGACGTTGTATTCCACTGTAATGTTGGAGCATTATCTTCAGTGGTTCTTTAATACTTATCTTATCATTTTGCCATGATTCGAGCATTATATTTGGTATTCTAATACTTTTATTATCATTTTGCCATGATTCGAGCATTATCTTCAGTGGTTCTATAATACTTTTATTATCATTTTGCCATGATTCGAGCATTGTATTTGACGCATCTTCTATTTCTTTTCGCTCAGCATCCAATTTGGCTTTTCTAATTTTTTTTTTATTATCCTTTTCAATTTGTTCTTGTTTCCGCTTTGCCCTTCTCTTTTCTCTTTCTTTTTCTTCATTTTTTTTTTCATTGATTTTTTTGATAAGTTCCTCTGGAGTAGGCTCAGAATCAGCTAAAAAATAAATTTCATTTTCTCCATCTTTTACTATCCATTCATTTAACCACACTTCGTCATCTTTGAGTGTATACTTTATCGAACGCCAAAAATTATTCGTTCCTTTTACATTTTCTTCCCCTTTTCTTAGACGTCGTGTAAGTGTAATTTTCTTCTTCTTATTAGTGCTCTTCTTCTTATTAGTGCTCTTCTTCTTCAAAGTTTTATACATTTCATTGATAGTTATGAACATATTATATACATCAAAAAAATAAAAATAAAGTCAAACATTCAAGAGTATTCCATATAAAGACATCATCACTAATAAAATGGAAAAGATATATAACTAAATAATTAAATAATAATTTTACTTTCTATAACATTTTTGCCTTTGTTGTTGCATAATATCGAATGGAATATTACCATCATATTGTTTCAGCCACGGCTTATAACACCCGTTACAAATGGCCACAGTTTCCTCATTTCCAAACTCATTTTTTGTCTGAACAGTAGTCCACGTATCTTTCCCTCTATAAACCCCACAAAGATTACAAGAGACCGACGTATACAAAGTACCTTCTTTCATACACTGACCACAAGTAAATCCATGTTTATCATGTTGTTTCGGATGAAAAGTGGTCGGATTACCACACGACGGACAAAACAAATACAACGCCCCATAAAATTGCAAAATGACCCCAGTCATATTAATTTGAACAATTTCTGTATGTGCACAGCGTTCATTCAAAGCATTTTTTTTCTGTGCCTTCCAATTTTTCTTCAAATTCCTTTTTCTATTTTCTTCCAAATCATATTCATCCAAAAAAGTATCAAGAGCAATTCTTTTTCTTTTCTTACTATCCGACTTTTCACTACGTTTCCCACAATAACATTTCAACGTTTCGTCATCAACGACAATTTTACAATGACCATTAGCAAACAAGTTATTAACTTTACTATCTTTATTGACGACAAACCCTTTAAAAGAATTACACGATAGACAGACATAAACGACACCAATATGCTTCGATAACTTCTGTTCACTAGAAACGCCATATCTACGTCTCAATGCACGACACTGAGCATCATAATAATGTTTCGGCAACTGAAAGACACGAACAGCATGATGTGTTTGATGAAAAGCAGCAAAAATGGCTCTAATAGCTTCAAAATCATAACGAGGTAAATCTTGTAAAATTTTACGAAGTTCCGAACGATAAGTATTTTGTTTCATATGTTTGTACATAGTTAACAATGAATCAATGGCCTGATTTTGCACATTAAAATATTTCAACCATTCAATTCTGACACCATTTCTTGGAACTTTTTGAGACATAGTTCTCAATAATGTGACATATTCAATAGGAAATTTTTGATAAATACCCACCCTCCGATGAACTTCATCCAATTTGTCACAAATATTAATAACCGTCTGTGAAAATGATTGACGTTGTGGCCTATACAAATTCCTCAATTGCTGTTTATTAATAGAAACCAACGACGATTCCACACGACTAACCCAATCTTGAATAGAACGCGACACCCGAACATTCGATTCAATAGTTGTACGAGCATTATCCATTGCCAATCTTACAGTATTCTCAAATAATTCCCATTTATATGTACTACACAATTCGTCATATAAAGCTGGAATCAATGGCATAGAAAACGTCAAAAATTCTTTAATGGTATAAAACAAGAGATGTTGATAATTAGTAAAGAGCCATTCTTGCAATTGAGTACGATTAGGTTTTTCATAGACTAAACGCCTTAAAATATCTTTCCGCATATCCCAACATAGACGTTTCTTACAATGTTTGTACATACCAAGTAATGAGCATAATAATGCAGAACGCATAAACTCATGAACAGTATCATCACTTTGACAATAATTAGAAATAATTTCGCGTAGATTACGTATTTGACATCGTTGTGGTAAAGCCTTACACATAAGATGTACAATTGGTTTCATTTTTGTTTTATTTTCACTCCAAAATGAACATTCTAATTGTTCATTAACGATATCCGGTAGATTCGACTCTTGAATCACTTTTGTTGTATCTGGACAATATTTATGAAAAACAGAAGTGATATATTGTACAGAAGTTGCATCTTCAAGAGCACACATCAATGGAACATGTGCATCATAATAAACATAAATAGCAAATTCAATATCATCCGACAAATGATTCATAGATAATATTTCAACGGTTTGATTAACAATAGTGATAAACGAATCAACTTTCGAATCATTAGCAACCGATATTTTTGGACACCAATGTTTAGTCGAATATACTGGACTAGATGTTTGCAAACGGTCCCAAAAAGTACCATGAAATAACCACTCATATTTTGTACCCGAGAAATATTGCAACAAAATTTCCTCTGGCAATTGACGAGTAAAACCGTCTTCAAACTCAAATGGACAGATTCGCCCGAGATTTAACTCCCGGGCGCTAACCCTAAAAAATGGTCGATTTGACCAGGATATTTCATGCGCCATTGTTCATAATAACGAACGCCATCTTTAACTTTAAGACGATAAGCATTTTTCAAATGAAGTACGATAGGGTCTAATAGACCTTGAAATATTTCATGTGATGACACAAGACAATCATCTAAACAATATTCACCTTCTTCATCGACAATATTACGATAATCTTGTAATATTACATTATTCTTAACACCCTTACCATCCGCACGAATATTGATAAATGCACGGGCTATTTCAGAGCGCTTACACATAAGACAAAGACGACCTTCAGATGGCAACTTACCAGTTCTTAGAAATTCTTCTTCTTCTGTTGGTAGCAAAAATTCACGAACTATAAAGGCATTATCATTAACATATGGTAATTGTAAACCCTGACATTGCTCTCCCATAATACAAGCTCTTTCTTTTTTTAATGGTTCACGAAGATATTTCTCCTCATATGCACGTGTTACTACCTGAATACTTGTTCTTACGTGTTCATCGTGTTTAATATCTTCCGGTGAGAGTGTATCACATGCCGGTTGTTGTAATAATGCACGAACATATGGGAAGTCATATGGTCTTAAATGAGATAAGTCAGTACGATGCCAATAATCCTGATTGCGCTGATTGAAAAAATTTGTTTCTGCAACCATTAAAGAAGCCGATTCGGGGGATGAATTACTCTTTTGAAGCAAATCAGGTGTATTTTCAAAATCATTTTCATTATTAGAACCACTCAATGATTCAAACTCATAATTTGGATGACATGAATCCATTACATTTGAAGAAGAAATACAAGAATCATTTTTAACAGCTTCACCAGACACATTCTTTAGTCTCTTCGTACTTGGCATTTCGTTATGGCTAAGAGAAAAATCATTCCAATGACTTGTCATTTTATATTATTTGGACTATTTAAAGTTGTCTGAATCACTTATATAGTCAAATATGATTAAAATATGATGATTTTTTTTGAGGGTGAATGGTGGGTAATTGTGTGGAGGTAACTATTTATGGGTTGTTGGTAGTGCGTAATGTTGGTCGCTTTTGTTTTGTCCGTTTTTGTTTGGTCGTTGTTTATGGGAAGGTTGATTGCTTTTGGGCCGAATGTGCTCATTGTTTCGTGGTGTCCGGTTGTTCATTCTTTGACGTGGTATAGAATGACACATATTTATATTGTTATGCCATATTGGTTCTTGGTGATTGTGCCGTTTTTGTTTATGGTGTCGCAAATTCCTATGTTGATTGATAAAAATATTCAGGCGTGGGTCATTTCTGTTGTGTCATTGATATCGTGGCAGGCTTTTGTGCCTATTTTTGTTGCTCATGTGCATTCGGAATATATTATCGCTTTTTGGTCTGTTATTAATTTATTTATGGCTGTTGCTGGTCTGTTGATTTCTTTTTCAGCTATTGTGCCATTATTTATCTTTTTGTGGTTTATGTGGATGCAAATTCAAGTCATGTATGTTGGAATTGTGAGGGAAAATCCTGGGGGAATTAGACAACCGAGAGTCGTTTGAGTTTTTGGTTGTAGGGTGTTTTAATTTTATTATATATTTAAAGGTGGTAAACTTTAATATGCTCTTATATGTTTCATACCTTTTCTAGTCAATATCATCAATTTACAAATGTTCATCATTCATTTTTGAATTCGGAGACACAATTCCCTTTTAGACAGTTCGGTAATGGAAAAAATAGGACAAAAACTTGTTGGTTGGATAGTTTCCTGTTTTTTATAAGTAGGCCTATTCATGGGGATACATTTCAAGGATACATAGAGAAATTAAAGTATGATACCGAATCCAAAAAATGTGGAAATGACGTTGACGTCATGGATGATGAGTGTGTCGAATATTATAACGAATTAGTAGAATATCTCAAAAACCCTGGAGATATCATCCCAGAACATTCTTTGAGTGATGCGAAAGAAATTCAAGTCAAAAAGAAATTTATGTGTAAAGTACTCAATACAACAGAAATTGATTCAACATGGAAAAAAGGTCACAATGTGTTTCAAATATTGCAAAATGTAATGACAAAATATGGTGGGTTCGATAGAACCACATATGAATGGTTTAAAAAAGAATTTAAATATAAAGCAAAAAAGAAAGAAAAAACATTTGCATGGCCGGTTATACCTTTACCTAAAAAAGGAAAAATGAAACTTTCTGATAAATTAAAAGAAATCATGACGAAAGAAGGACCATCATCTGAATACATTGTCATATCTGTTTTTAAAGAAAAAAGAAATTCGGGTTCATATCAACTAGAAATAAACGACAAAAATATTCTCTATTTAAATTATAACGGATACAAATTGATAGCACTGTTTCCATATGATAATTGTCATGTCACATGCATTTCTAGGGTATCTTATTCAGAAGGATGGGAGGGCTTTGATAATGAAAGTAAAGAAATCGTAAATAAAGAAAATTTAAAAGATTTTAACAATATACCACATTTTAAATATAAAGGAAGGTCATTCCTTGCAATATATCAGAATATCGACGATGACGATGATATCGACGATGACGATGACAGACCACTACCATCAGCCTATGACAGCTCATCAGACTCGGACGGTTCGGATGAAGATGGAAAATCAGAATATGACAGCTCATCAGACACAGACAGTTTTGATGACACGGACAGCTCATCGGGCAGCTCATCGGGCAGCTCATCAGACTCGGACAGTTCGGATGAATCGGACAGTGACAAATCGGACCAAAAAGAACAAGTTTGTAGTGAGTGTTTGGGTTCGAAATTAATTTTAAAAACCAAAAAAAATACTCGATATTATGCACCGTGTAAATCATGTAAAGACACAAACAGTTTGGATGACTCTGACGACAAATCCCAGGACAGCTCAAGCTCATCAGGCTCAGACAGCTCATCAGAATGGAGTCCTGCCAGCTCAAGCTCATCAGACTCGGACGGTGACTAAGATGCTATTTCATCTTATGACAACAAACAATATGAATCAACTCGCACAACTGACACTGATGGACTATAAACTCATCAACATATGAATAAAGAATGGCACCATCCATCAATGTGTCAACAAATTCAGCGACAATACAAAACAACATACGCCTTCGAATAGTATTAGTCATTCTTCTATCCATATGCATACAAAGTGCACGTTTCATAGTCTCCGACTCAGTTCAAAGAGCAATATCCCTAACAGAAATAAATTACATATTATATGGATTATTTTTACTATCATCAATCATGCCCTCAAAAGCCGCCTGGTATTTAGCAGCGATAATAATAACACTAGTCACATTATTAGATACATTTATCCTAACTCTTGGCATAGTCTCTACTCTACGATGTTTAAATAAATCCGGATGTTTAACAACAATTCCCGGTTCTTTAATTGTTTTATCAATGGTCACTTTACAATGTGCTATTGACTTATATCAAGTATGGAATGTATATTTAGTGATTCGTCTACCTTTATTTGTGGCCTCATCTACTCAAAGAATGCGCATATTATATGCGTGGGCAATACCATTTGCAATTGTCTCCAACATAACTTTATTTTCCAATTCCGAGTGGACAGTATTAGCCTCACCACCACTTGTAGCTTATCCAATGTTAATATTTCTAGCACATTCTGGCGAAAATACATTCCTAATCATTCTTTCATTAGTGGCTTTAATATCGAATATATTATTGATAATACCATCAAAAAATCGGTTACTCAATTTGTCATCTATTATTCAGACGGTCATGTGTGTTATCGGCATATGCTTATTATGTGTACCTGTTCAGAGTTATAAAGCACCACCTATTAAAAAAGACACCGAGAATGAGACTATTCTACCAGTTGCAGTAGCGAAAGAGACCGATATAAAACTATCAACAAATAAAGGATTACGAAGACGTACTACTATCGAATTTTAAAATCCATAAATAATAAAAAAAGCAAAAGCATCAATTTGATGACATAGACTATAAAAACTTGTATGCTAAAATATCATATGTCATTTCAAAAAGTAGAGAACACAAATACTTTATCAGGCGATGACTCGGACGACGATGGTAACTATGGCGCCCCACCACCAACTGATTCGGCTCTATATGAGCGTAATAATGACCAAAGAATGGACTCTCTTTACAATAGGTATCCACCAACACCAGAACCCACACACGAAGAAGAGACTGAATCTACATTTTTCAACACAGCATTAAAAACAGTTTTCATAGCAATAATAATATCACTTATTGTTTCAGTTGCACTATTACAAAACGAAGTGGATAAATTATCCACGTATCAAAAAGAGCACTTACAAATAGTATCTACACTAATATCTGAGATAGAAAAAATGAAAGTCGTCGAATGGCGTATGGTTCCGGCCAGTGTCTAAATCCATTTTCGATAACGTAATTAAAGTATATAGTCATTTTACATATGACTATAAAAAATGGTAAACACTCACAAAAGAAAGAAAAAACGCGACCCTGCAAGACCAAAACGTGCGATGACTCCTTTTTTGTATTATGCATGTGAACAACGAATTAAATTGAAAGACGAGGGTAAGAAAATGTCTTTAATTGAACAATCTCGATATATTGCAAATTTATGGAAGAATGTTTCTGATAAAAGTAAATACGAGGAGTTGTCTAAAAATGACCGTGAGCGTTATAAGAGTGAAATGGATTCTTATGTTCCTCCATATAAAGTGAAACGTCCAAGGTCCTCTTATGCTTTTTTTATGAAAGATGTTCGTCAGTCTATAGCTGAGAAATATCCTGATAAATCACCTAGAGAGTTGATGTCAGATGTTGCTTTAGCTTGGAAAAATACTGACGTTAGTGTTAAGGATAAATATGTCAAAATGGCGGAGGCTGATAAAATAAGATATAGAGAAGAGTCTGAAAATGTTTCAAATGAATGATTGTGTAAAAAGTAGAAACATCTATATAATATAAAATAATTTTAATATAATTATAGTACATGATTGTTCGTAAATATTATGCTTTTGTATCTTCTACTGTTCCATGTGTGGTAATTTGTATTTTGTCTTGGTGGATTGACCGATTATTGGCAGAAATGGGACATCGAGTCTCTGGTGTGAAATTATGTACTCATAATTCATTGCAATATGTTCAAATGCATTGTTATATGACATTTATGGCTGTTTTGTGTCAGTCTATTTGGTCTGTATTTGTGCGCAAAAAACAGTTTGTGCGTGAGTCGATTATTTTGGGTATTGAAAAAACGCCATGTGCTTTTCATTTGTATTTGTTAGAGATTGGTATATGTACGGCATGGACTGTGGTTGTTGCCTGTTTGATAGATGTATCGCCATGGCTTTGTTATGATTATATATTGGAAAATAGAGGTGTCATAGCTGCTTGTGCTATGCTTTCTGCGATAATAATGGTACATTTAGAACAATGGTTATATACTTGGACGTTGCGGAGATTTGTCATGGCTAATACTTTTGAAATTTAGGTGGTGTGAAAGTCAAATTATCTATATATATGGAATTGTATTTTGTCAAATGACATGTAGAATATGTCTGGAAGATAGCGAATCTGGCAAATTATTAGATATATGTGAATGTTCTGGTTCGTGTCAATATGTTCATCAAAAGTGTTTGGAACAATGGATTGATGTTAGTCGCAAAAAGTCGTGTGAAATATGTCATGCCGTATATAAACATGATTATCAGCCAAAGAATCTATTCAATGATGAGATTATAGAACAAACGCGGAGATATGATATGTTATGTATTCGAATGGTTTTTACTTGTTGTATATTAGGTGGATTCTTACATGGTTTGTTTACAGGTATTGACTCGTCAGAAGGTAGTACATTTAACGGTGGACTCCTTTTATCAGCGTTTTTATTCAATGTTTATCACTTGCTTATATGGTGGGTCCTTCATAAAATTCAATATATCCCTGAAATTATTTCTTTTATGTGGTTGTTGTCATTTACTCTTGGGTTGGTGACCGTGTGCTTCATCTTAGATTTATATAATGATGATGTGACGAAAGTTTTTTATTTTAATGTTGGTACTTCTTTGATTGGTATCTTTTTACCTTGTTGTTTAAACAATATGAGGAAAATGACAATGCACAGAAATAATATGATGTATAATAACTTGTAACTGATTTTTTTTAGAACTGATTTTGTTCGAACTGATTTTTAGAACCAACTCTATTCGAAAAAATATATTCAGAGAATAAGTATTATTATATTTAGAACACAAAAAGTAATACACAAAGTTAATACAATTTACACAAAGAAAATGTCATATCTACAACATCTCAAACTAAATAGATGGACCAAAGTTGGTTCCAATCATTATTCAATGACAATTGGTCAAAAATGTAGGAACGGTATCGTTATCAAAACGCTTACAAAACAAAATGAGAAAAATATAGAGAAGTGGTTTCAAGGAAAGTCTGTTGTTTTGCAGGGAGACGGGCCTCTCTGGTGGAGTTTCAAAAGTTTCAGTAATTATGATGAACATTCAGATATGTTGTCTGGTGGTTATGAATTTAAAATGAGTCTAGAGGCATATAAAAAAATGTTTTTGGAAAAAAATTGAACGTGTAGGAGATTGTTATTATGTATGCATGAGCAAAATAAAAGCAATGCCATTAGAATGTGTAACACATGTGGTCGATTTTATATACAAATAACTTTAGAATAATAAATATAATATTCTTTTATAAATTAAGCTTTTATTTTTAGAGGTACTGATATTCGATGTATTCTTTTAAACTCTTCAAAGAATGTTTCTGCAATTTCATTATCATCAAATATCATAAGATTCTCCAAATTAGTGACAGCCGATTCAGTAATATTGAAACTTCCATTCATGACCCAGATTGGCTTACGTTCAGCATCTAACCCCAAAATAAATTTATGATGCATGAGCGATTTAAATTTGCCACGGCCTGCGCCAACTGTTCGTATTACACCTCCTGCAAAACATCCCCTTAATTTAGAATAGGCCTGTTGATTTTTTCTGCGCTTTGTTAATTTATCTTGTGTAGTGATAATAGTCACGCCCTTTAAATGTTCAGACATATTCTTTAAAATACGTTTGTTCGATAACCATGCAACGCATCCAACGATATAGAATGTATCGTCTCTTTTGATATGACGAACAATGGCATTCTGTATTCCACGGCCATTAAATAGAATGGATACTTTGCGATTACCACGTTGATGTACTTTTTGGCGTTTTCGCTCTTCGTCGTCAATGCGCTGGTTTAAATCCGCGGAACGTTTTTTTGACATATTGTTGATATGAACAAACGAGGTATATATAGAAGTTTTACTATGTGTATCATATAAGGAAATGGATGTTTATCAGATATTTTATGAATATCATTTTATTGAGAAATTGCCATTTCATGACAATTATAATTCTACATTGAGTGAGGAAGAGACAAAGATGTTAAGTGATGAGAATATTTTTCAATTGGTATCTTTGATGTATAATGAAAAAAACGTAAATACTGATAATATAATTGACGAACGTAAAATTTGTAAAGCTTTTGGTGAAAAGAATGTAGGTAGCAAAGAAAAAGAGATGAAAAGTGGCAAAAAAATTGATAATAGACGTTTAAAGAATTTTGAAAACATTATTAAAAATAAAAAATATGACCGAAATAAAAATTTGGGAAAGATAGAATATATGACCACAGAATATGAACATTCATCTAGTGATGACAGTGATGATGATGATGACAGTGATGATGATGAAATTACAGAAATTGGTGAAATTACAGAAATTGGCACTGATGAAACAGTACAACAAAAGCCAATAGTAAACAAAAAAAACAAAAAAAAAGAATCGAATGAGATATGTCCATATGAAATGAAATTTGCATGTGACACAATATTCACTCAATTTCATGCAAAACGTATTCAATCATTGGCTAATATATTAAATGCAAATGTCTCTATGGATTGGGTAAAAGTTGTTGCATCCAAAATAAAGCCAGAACAACACGACGATTCTGGCTTCAAAATGTTACACCGTCACAAAAATAAGAAAAAAGAAAATCGCCATATCCATATTTATGGAACTGTTAAAGAATTTATCAAACAATATATCAATGCTACAGATGACAATATAATCACATTTTCTCTATACAATTCTGAAGAAGCCATACACATTCAAGATTTAAAGAAACAACTCCAAAAATTTATCAGTGTATCCTCCGACGAGACATCTTCACTACTATTACTAATGGCGAGTTGCTCCATCGGTATACCTACACGAAAGATGTATACACCTAAAGAATTTATGACAAAATGGAAAAATTGCAAATATAAAAAAGTGAATAATAGTAACATTGTTTGCACAATCCTAAAAGGAAAGGTATCATTTGACGAAAACATCAATGGTGTTGAATACCAACAATTGATACATAATTACAATAAGAACAAACAGTATTTTTTAGTGAGCGAAAATAAAAATAAAACACCACTAGGATATTTTGCCACACAATGGTATTCATATCCCGATGATAGTGACTTAAGAAATATCTTCACACACCTTAATGACGTCATAATGAATTGTATGAAATATTAATTACATATTCCGAAAAAAAATTTAAATACTATTTAAGTATCACAAATAATTATAATATAATACAGACATGTCTGCAATAAAACAACATGAATTATGGGATATAGTACATGGAGACGATATCATGTATTCCAACGAAAGTGGTGAACAAACAATGAAATGCAAACGATTATTAGTATCTAGGCAACGACCATCACAATGTCAAGTTTTTGCCGAATCAGAAAATACTGGCAGTATATCATCTTCAAATACTCAGATATATCCCGGAAAAATTAGTTCAAGCGTACCCAATGACGTTGGTTCAGAATTTACAGTCAAAACAAAAGTAGCTGGTGAAGTAAAGGAGTTGAAATTTAAATCTGTAAGGTCTCAAAACTCAGAATGTATTATATCTTAATTTAGAATTTGTGTTTTACTACGTTTATTATGACATTCATCAAATATCATATTAGTACTATCTCTTTTTTTCCCTATTTCTTTATTATTCTGCCTTTTCTGTAGTTTTTCCTTTTCACGTGTACTTGTAATGATGTATTCAGCCATTTCTCGCATATCCTTGTTAGTGGCACTTGCTTGCATATTTAACCCACGTGGTAACTCTGTGTATATTTTATTACAAAAAGCACTTGTTTCTGGTGTCATTTTTAAAAATTCTACAATTTTTCGAGTATCAATAATGTAGATATCTCGTACGTATTGTTGCTTTTTATCATAACGTATAAATATAGTAATTGTTTCCTGACGCCCTTTACCCATATAAATTTCAGCATATCGTACCATATCGAACCACATCATACCTTGGCCTTTTTTTATTTCAATAAAGGTTTCATCAATATGAGCATCAGAATATCTTCCATCATTGAGTTTCCATCCCATCAATTTACAAAAGTCCTTTTCATATGCATTTTTTGGTATAACCCAATGACCAGACATCATGTCAATATATTTTTCACATTGCTTTGAGATGGAATACATTTTTTCATTAAATGGTACATGTGCTTTATCGATGATATTAATTTTACAGGTATTAATTTCAATGGGTATGGTTTCTTCAGTATGTATATTTTCTTCAGTATGTATATCCAAAGAATCATTAGAAAATGCCGATATATCAGAATCAATAGAGACATCCAAAGAATCAATAGAGATATCCGAATCAATTACTTCTCCAGTATTGAAAACACTGTCGAACATATCTTATTCACGTGTAACATAACTACAAAAACATTATATTACATATGACCAAAATAAGTTGATATACAACTAAAAACTATTTACTTAATTGTATATTTCGTTTCTCTAATTTGCGTATAAGTTCTTTCTGCGCTTTTATTTTATATTCTAACGGTGGCCATATGGATGTTGATGACGAGCTGCCTGATGGTGGTCCGTAAGAAATGACATCTTTCCATGTCCAATCTGGTTCAGCATCATTCCAGTAATATGGTATGGCATATTTGGGTCGAGTTGGTGTAAAACTAACAAACTTGACTGGTATTGCACGTTTTTCATACTCGTCATCTGAATCATAGGTATCCTCCACTATAATTTTTATATTGGGATTATTAAAGTTGCACATATTTTGGATGAACTGTATGATGTGTTTACTCATCTCTCTTTTTTCAAATATGATAAATGCCAGATTGTATTTTGATATTTTTTTGTATGCAGCATCGACTATTCTTTGAAAACAAAATTCGATAGAATCTTTCACTGTGACAGGATATCCCCATTCTTTATGGTAAATAGGATTTACACATTCATCCGTATTTGTTATGAAGCGATGTCGTTTCATAATAGTAATATGTGATGAATGTTTTATATGATATTTAATATATATGCATCATATGAAAAATTTAACAGATATAATGGATGAAAAACAACCAGCCATTTAATTCTTTGAAACGTAAAGTTTGAACGTCGGTGGAGCTTCCTGCCATCCAATTAATTTTAAAGGCGCGCGTATTTTTGTGTAAAATACCCCTTTAAATGTCGTGATAAAAATGCACAAGAGAAAAACAAAATTAACAAAGGGCGTTATACTAATACAACAGTTGATGACTGGTATCCTGGCAACGGTCCACGAGGTGATGGGAAAAATGCTGGACAGAGTCACCATTGGATATATGAGTTTGTCGAATTTCCAATGGAGAATTGGTACCCAGAAAATATATTGAAACGTCTATTGTCACATATCGAACAAAAAGAGTGGCGTTACATACGTAGTAATTGGGAGAACATATTTGATAAGATATTTGATAACATTTAAAATCATATTAATTATTATATTTATAATATACGTGAGACATTTACGTGCCATTGATTAACATTCACGTGCCATAACTAAAACCTGAGCATAAATAACCCAACCAAGTACTGTCTTTGCAAAAATAGATAAGAAAATATAAGAAGCCTCCGAATTTCTACCAATACAATTATAAAACACACTGCAACATTTATCACTGCAATACATTTGCGCAAATTGTACCACACCAAACGAATTAAACAATACAAACATAGTAATAACAATAGCATGAACAAAACCCGGAGCACCATTACCATTAGATGCATTAGCATTAGATAATCCATAATACACCCAAATAATAGCATATGATGTCATAAGTGTGAGCCATCCAACAATATGAGAAACATGCTGAACAACTGGCAACAATTTTTCAGCAAATAGAGTCTCTGCAACATATCCAAAAAATTGACATGCTGCACACAAAACAGCAATAGATAGTAAAAGATTTGCATCACGAATTCCTGTCAAAAGAGCAATGCATACCAACATGATAGATGCTGAAATGCTATATTCAAAAAAACGAATTGGATTACGACCTTTTTTGACATATGCAATGTAAGGATACTCCAATTCATTTCCACACACTTTCATATTAGCACATCGTTTTAAGTAGCAACATGTTGACTCACTGTCAAAAAAAACGGGAATGATTTGAAAAATAAATGATAGAGAATGAAATCCCACAATCAACCAATGTAATGATAATACACTTGCATTCGTTTCTTCAATCTTAAAGGATGTAGTACCATTCGTTGCGTTCCAAGAAGCATATTTACGTGTTAATTGATAACATACATCTTTTTCCGAAATATCATTGCTATCTGACGTGTAAAACATTGCAATCATAATAATTGCATTCCCCAAATGCAGGAATGATGCAATTAAATTCCATAACCAAATTGGATGGAATGTACATTTACCATACTTGTACACATCTAAACATGAAAATCGACATGTAAAAATATTTTTACAACAACCCATGCATAATTTTTCTTTTTTTCTTTTTTGAGCAATTGGTATTTGATTATAGGAAAGTTGATTAGTGGACATATTTATTTAATATAAAATACCAATATTTATAGTTATAAAATGCAAACTATGTTATAACATTACACATTTATAGGACCACTAATTTCCTCACTACCCACATCTCCATCACACATCTGAAACAATTTATCAATATTTTTAGTATCAATAGTATTTTTAGTTTGCATATTGACAACATGTACATCTTGTGTTTGACCAATACGCCATATTCTTCCAATAGCCTGTTTACGAATAGAATAATCATGACATGGTTCCATAAACACAATAGTCGAAGCAGCCGTCAAAGTAATACCAACAGCAGCAGTTTTCAAAGTCATCAAAAATACTTTAATGTCATTATCATGTTGAAAAGCATTAATAGAATCTTTTCTACGTTTTGGTGACATATGTCCTTGAATGGACACGTATTTAATCTTCGACTTTTCCATTTCATGACATAAATATTTACATACTGTATGATATTTAGTAAAGACGACAACCTTTTCTTTGTTTCCAGTAATAATACTTTTCAACTGTTCAATTTTAGAACTTGCTTTATCAAAATCAGCTACTATTTCATTATACTGACCAATAGACATCTCAATATTTCGACCACTTTCATCAATAGCATTCCACTTATCATCATCTGCTTTAACCTTTTCACCAACAGTTAATTCTTTGAGACATTGGGTACCAGCAGGTGTTCTACACAATGGACATTTTCTCATTGAATCGAATTGGTAAGCAGACTGTATACATTCATAACAAAACATATGATGACATGGTGTCAACGTTGCTCTCTCCATAGCATCCATACATATTGTACATTTTTCATTACCATTACTCCAAGAATCAATCGTATCACGAAGAGAACTATCCCATGAATTTTCACCCAATGTCGAAACAAATGATTCAACTGTGTCATTTTCTGTTTTATATTCGGAATTTGTTGTAGGAATACCATAACAAGAGACTGGTAACAAAGATGGATGTATTGTAGCAATTGATAACCATCGTTTATAATGCAATTCTCTACATTTTGCAGAGTTATTCGTCTGAGTTTCTCTATCAATTTTCATCCTAGCTCTTACAGCATTAATTAAATGCATATAAGATTTACCAAACATACAATTTTGTTCATTTGTGTCATAAGTAATATCTGGCAAATTCATCATCGACTTATTTTTCTTTTGCCACCAAGTCAATGTAATTAATAATTTTCTAATGATATGTGCATTACGAGGACAAGTAGGTACATTTAATGACGAGACATCCATACTATTTTTATATTGCATAACATTCAAAAAAGCTAAAGCAGTTGAAAGATTATCACATTGACCTGCAAATGGAGTAGCAGAAACACACCATTTGGACGGCGCATATAGATTACATATAGCAGCAGCAGCCACAGAATTCATTCCTTTCATTTCGTGTGATTCGTCCAAAATAATACGCCCCCAACGAATAGAGCCCAAAGTTGGGACATGTTTTTTACTTTCATTAGCCACAATTCGATATGTTGTACAAACAATATCAGCTGTACGGATGTCATCTATTTTACGTCTCGCACCATGAAATTTGACAGTTTTGAGTGAAGGAACGTGTCTTTTTGCTTCGATAATCCATATTGGTAACATAGTTGTTGGCATTATCACTAATGTAGGCCCTGGCATACTTGTAGAGGCTATCAATGCCAACATTTCTACTGTTTTTCCCATTCCAACATCCTGTGCTAGAATACCGCCTCTTACATTATTATGTGGTGCTGTGTGGGATATTTGACCAAAGTCGGAAGTGTGAAATGTGAAGCCATCTTCTAATTCATGTCTGTGCCATCCCCAATCTGAAATTGCGGGTGCTTCTGTTTCACGCCATTTTAACCAACCCAATGTTTTTTTTTGATATGGGAGAAGTGTTGAGACGAAGATTTTTGATGGCTCCGTCATTACATGTTTCTTTGTTGACATGCGTAGGGTGCTGTTGAAAAAATTTTCGTTAATTATTGTTACTGGGGTTGGTGGCTGTTCTGGGTGATTGAATATCGATGAAAAAATACTTTGAAAATATCTATATTTTAAAGTATCGTCATTTTGAAGTTGGACAAATGTCATGTCATGGAAATTCACATTGATATACAGATAATCTTCATCGTTTTTTTCAATATCAAAAAAGAGAAGAGGTAAACAATCTTTATCCCATTCGTTCTTTTTTTCTTGTAAATGGCTCTGTGGGAATTTCCACATATTAATTTTTTGACGAAGTTTTGTATGTTCAGTTTGTGGAAATAAATTCAAAATTTCATTTGTATTATTCTCATACATCATTAAATTAAACTTATCCGCATCGATATTATAAATATCACACAATGCCACAAAATAAGTCGTTAA
>Ga0115571_1000518_pt1 | contig 28713 bp, 29 predicted proteins | sample COGITO_mtgs_1205_FD_87293 | JGI IMG/M metagenome (GOLD analysis project Ga0115571, IMG submission 87293) | Pelagic marine microbial communities from North Sea - COGITO_mtgs_120531 | ecosystem: Environmental > Aquatic > Marine > Epipelagic | place: Germany:Helgoland, sampling site Kabeltonne...
AATATCGTTCGGTATTATCCCGAAACTTTGTTTGAAGAAGACCTGACCAAAAAAATGGAGGTCATAGAAAAAGAAATTAATACCTTTACAAACTAATTAACAACTGTCATGACTAAATACAGAAGTTCTAATGCTCCCGCTTCAACCTCTACTTATAACAGAGAAAGCATAGAGTCTCCTACCGAAAACATATATGAGGCTTTGTCAATTATCTCTAAAAGGTCAAATCAGATCAATTTAGACATCCGAAATGAGTTGCATGAAAAATTGGATGAATTTGCTACTCATAACGATAGTTTGGAAGAGATTTTTGAAAACAAGGAACAAATCGAAGTTTCCAAATTTTATGAGCGTTTACCTAAACCGCATGCCATTGCGGTTGAGGAGTGGTTGAATGAAAAAATTTACCACAGAAATACAGAAGATCCTAACGCATAAATCATGAGCGTTTTAGGCGGAAAAAAAATCCTCCTGGGTATCTCCGGTGGTATAGCCGCTTATAAAACCCCTCTAATTGTAAGATTATTTAAATCTTTAGGTGCTGAGGTCAAAGTTGTCATGACTCCCTCTGCCAAAGATTTTGTTACTCCCCTTACCCTTTCAACACTCTCAAACCATCCTGTCTATTCGACTTTTACAACCGAATCACAAGACAATCCGGTATGGAACGATCATGTGGCCTTGGGAAAATGGGCCGATCTGTTTCTAATAGCACCAGCGACTTCCAATACGCTTTCTGCTATGGTTCATGCCAAGTGTAATAATCTGCTCGTTGCTACTTATTTGTCTAGTTCTTGCCCCGTTTATATCGCTCCTGCAATGGATTTAGATATGTATGCACATCCCGCAAATCAAGAAAATATCAAGCAATTGAATGACCTAGGGAAAAAAGTTTTACCCGTGGGGGAGGGATTTCTAGCCAGTGGATTGCATGGAAAGGGTAGAATGTTGGAACCAGAGGAAATCATTCGTTTTATTAGTGAAGATTTAAAAGCGGGACTTCCACTTAATAGAAAAAAAGTTTTGATCACAGCAGGTCCTACTTACGAACCTATCGACCCTGTTCGTTTCATAGGGAACCATTCAAGTGGAAAAATGGGTTTTGCTCTTGCAGAAGAAGCCTGTCGATTGGGAGCTCATGTTGTTCTTGTTTCGGGTCCTACTGTACTTGAGGCTTCATCAGCAATTGAACGCCATAATGCCATTAGTTCAGAAGAGATGTACGCTATTGCCATGCATCATTTCTCTGCGACTGATATCGCTATTGCGGCCGCTGCAGTGGCAGATTTTAAACCCCGAAAAGTAGGATCTCAAAAAATAAAAAAAGAAAATGCTCTCAAGGCAATTGAACTGGAACCTACCCAAGACATATTGGCCCAGATGGGTAGGCTAAAACAAAATCAATATTTGGTTGGTTTTGCCCTTGAAACGGAAGATGAGAAAAACAATGCCATCAAAAAACTTAAATCTAAAAATCTCGATGCTATTGTGTTAAATTCGCTCAAAGACAAGGGTGCTGGTTTTTCGTTAGATTCTAATAAAGTTACCTTTATAGATAAAAGTGAAAAGGCAATATCCTTCGAATTAAAATCAAAGTCATTGGTGGCTAAAGATATTTTTTCTCAAATTTTAAGTCGTTATGCATAAGGCATTTTTAACATTCTTTTTATTTGCAACCTTGGTTAGAGTTGAAGCACAAGAGCTTAATGCCCAATTTGTTGTTAATGCTGACCTGGTAAACCAAACCAACCAACAAATTTTTGAAACGTTAGAGCGATCCTTAAATGAATTCATTAATACTCAGTCGTGGACAGATCAAGACTTTTTCCCGCAAGAAAAAGTCACTTGTAGTTTTGTCCTTAATTTATCTAAATACAGCGCTTCTAAATTTGAAGGAACTTTGCAGATACAATCGCAAAGAACCATTTTTGATTCTAATTACGACAGTCCAGTATTGAATTTTTTGGATAAGGACATTAGCTTCACCTATCAAGAGTTTCAGCCCTTATTTTACAGTCCAGCTTCTTTCGAATCCAATTTGGTTTCTTTGATCAGTTTTTATGCATATATAATATTGGGGATTAATGCGGATAGTCTAAAGTTCAAAGGGGGGGATCCTTTTTTTGAACAAGCCCAAAGAATTGTCAATTTATCCCAGCAAAGTGGTGTGATTGGTTGGAAACAAAATGATGGTAATAGAAATCGTTTCTGGTTAATTGATACCATGAGATCCAACACCTTTAGGGAATACAGAGAAACATTATACACCTATCATCGAAAGGGTTTGGATTTGATGACCGAGACCCCAGAAGAGGCAAAAAATGGAATCATTACGTCTATACTATCTTTGGAAAATTTATTTAACCGTCGCCCAAATGCCATGTTGTTACAGATGTTCTTTGACGCCAAAGCCTCAGAAATTGTAAACCTTTTTTCTGATGGACCTGAGGTAGATTTTGATCGTACTGCAGAGGTGCTAAAGAAAATAGCACCTTTTTATCTCCCCCAATGGAAACAAATTAAATAGTTTCATTTTTTGAAATTATTTTTTTTCTCAACTATCTTTGAGAATTAATCTTTTTAATAAAAAAAATTGATCACTAGCCTGAAGATTTCGAATTACGCTCTCATAGAGCATTTGGACATTTCTTTTGATGAGGGAATGACCTGTATTACGGGAGAAACGGGTGCGGGAAAATCCATTCTTATGGGGGGGCTTGCTTTGGTTTTGGGTAAAAGAGCTGACTTGAGTGTATTGAAAGACAGCAAAAAAAAATGTGTCATTGAGGCCAGTTTTCTGATTGATCAATACAATCTTGAAAGTTTTTTTGAAGAATTGGGACTTGACTATGAACCTGAAACGTTATTGAGAAGAGAAATTATCCCAAGTGGAAAGTCCAGAGCATTCATCAACGACACTCCCGTTACCTTGGATGTCGTAAGTCGTTTGAGTGAGGAGTTAATCGATATTCATTCTCAGTTGGAGAATCAGTCCCTGTTTAAAAATGAATATCAATTTCTAGTATTGGATGCCTTGGCAGGAAATCAAGAGATTCTAAAAGAATATAGAAACAAACTCTCTGAATACCATGTATCTCAAAAAGAATTTATTCGTTTAAAAGCCCTAAATGAAGAGTCTGCCAAAATTCAAGATTACAATCAGTTTTTATACGATGAACTCGCCGATGAATCATTGACCCCAGATATGTTGACTCCATTAGAAGAACATATTGACCAATTGTCTAATGTTGAGACATTACAACAACACCTTTCTCAGAGTATTCAACTGCTGGAAGAGGAGCAAATGGGAATGCTAACACAGTTTAGTACGCTAAAAAACTTACTTAACGATGCAGCAAATAAATCCAATAATTTTAGTGTTTTCCATGAAAGGATCGAAAGTTTATCGATTGAATTGAAAGATGTATTGGAGGATTTGATCTCTAAACAGGAGTCATTGGAGAGTAATCCCGCCCTTTTGGAAAAACTTACTGCCCAATGGGATAAGATTCAAGGACTATTTCAAAAACATCAGGTAGATAAGGTTGAAGATTTGATTCAAGTCAGAGAGACATTAGGGTTAAAGCTTGAGGAAACAGAAGACCTTGGTCATCGAATAATAGAGTTAAAAGAGCAGTTGGGGCTTTTGGAGCAAACCTTAGAAGATTTAACGCAACAACTTCATCATAATCGTGAGGAAACTTCTCCCCAACTCTGTGAACAAATGCAACAGATCATCTCCAAAATGGGAATGGAAAATGCTATGTTTAAAGTAAATTTGATCCCTACGGAACACTTTTCTGTCAATGGAAAGGAGCAAATTGACTTTTTATTTTCTGCCAATTTAGGCTCTGATTTCCGACCTATAAATAAGGTTGCTTCGGGGGGGGAGATGTCAAGGATCATGGTTTCGATTAAGTCCATTCTATCTCAATTCAAGCAACTGCCTAGTATTGTATTTGATGAAATTGATACAGGTGTTTCTGGAACGGTGTCTAGTGAAATTGGAAATATTATGTCCAATATGTCAAAAAATATGCAGGTATTTACCATTACGCATTTACCACAAGTGGCCGCTAAGGGAAAGCAACATTTTAAGGTTTATAAAGAGGTAAGGGGAAATACCACGATTACCAAACTCAAAGAATTAAATCAAGACGAAAGGATAAATGAGTTGGCCCAGATGCTTTCGGGAGAGGAATTGACACGAACAGCCCTTGATCATGCAAGACAATTACTGAATTAGCTGTATCTTTAAATTCGAATTAAAAACTAAAAAATCATGTCCCATAAAATACTTGAAGGGAAAAAAGGAATCATTTTTGGTGCTTTGGATGATCAATCCATAGCATGGAAAACTGCGGAAGCCGTTAAGGAGGCTGGAGGTGAATTTGTATTAACCAACGCTCCTGTCGCTATGAGAATGGGAGCTATTAATGATCTGGCTGAAAAGACAGGAAGTATTGTTATTCCTGCCGATGCTACTCAAATGGAGGATTTAGATCAACTTGTAGAACAAGCTGTTTCTCACTCGGGTGGTAAATTGGATTTTGTACTTCATTCTATTGGAATGTCAGTGAACGTTAGAAAAGGAAGGCACTATACCGACTTAAATCACGACTGGATGACCAAAGGTTGGGATGTTTCTGCAGTGTCTTTTCACAAATTGTTGCAAACGCTCTATAGTAAAGACGCCATGAATCCTTGGGGAAGTGTAATAGCACTATCCTACATTGCTGCTCAAAGAACATTTCCAAACTATAACGATATGGCAGATAACAAAGCTTATTTGGAATCCATAGCGCGAAGCTTTGGCTATTTCTTCGGCAAAGACAAAAAGGTAAGGGTCAATACCATATCTCAGTCTCCCACGCTGACTACCGCAGGAAAAGGGGTAAAGGGATTGGATGGATTTTTGCATTATGCTGAACAAACGGCACCCTTGGGTAATGCTACAGCAGAAGACTGCGCTAATTATACGGTAATGATGTTTTCTGATTACACTAAAAAAGTTACCCTCCAGAATCTTTTTCACGACGGAGGTTTTTCCAATGTTGGGGTAAGTCAAGAAATTATCGATGCTTTGGAAAAAGGCTAAAAAGTTTTTTGTTAGGATCATGAATGATAAACAATGCAGTGGAATTTTGAAAAATTTAGATTAAGATTTCCAGAAAAAAAGAGAATACGTTTCTTTTCTTTATTTGTTTCCTTGTCCATCTTGTTTTGGATCATTACAAAACTTTCCAATTCTTATAGTTCCTCGGTCACGTTCGAAGTCGATTTTGTAAACGTTCCAGATTTAATAGTTTTAGATCAAAATCAAGAGATCACTATAAAAGCTGATATCACTGCTAGTGGTTTTCAACTTTTGATGTATCACTATTTTATAAAACAGCTTGATGTTTCATTGGTAGATGCTGATTTTACTGAAAACTTGGCTACAGTTGAGATGATGGATCAGAAATTTTATCTTCAGCAACAATTATTTCAGAGTGCTATCCTAAATTCAATTTCACCAAAACAAATGATTTTTCCCTATGGTAAGCTGAAGCGTAAAAAAATTCCTGTTTTCCCGCCTGATGCACTGCGTTATAAACCTGGTTATGATCGATCTGGAGATTGGAAAATAAATCCAGATAGTGTTTGGGTTTACGGCCCTGATCAAAAGATAGACACTCTCATTGGAGCGTTCATTGAACCTTTTTCAAAAGAGGATATAGATATTGATATTAACGAAAAAGTAAGGTTACTATCATTGGATCAAATCAAATTTGAAACCAGTGATGTTTTGATCCAAGCCAAAGTCAATCGATTTACAGAAAAATCCCTAGATGCCTTTATTCATATTAAAAATTTACCTGACTCATTGGCTATAAAGTTATTTCCTCAAACCCTACAGCTTACTTTTTCGGTTCTAGTGGATAAAGCCGAGGGAATCAAACCCAGTGATTTTAATTTTTATTGTGATTTTCGTAAGATTCAATTGACTGAACAAAACACTTTAGATATTTTTTTGGAAAACGAACCAGAGGGGGTTAGAAACATCAGGTGGCAACCCAAAAAGGTTGATTATTTGATTCGAAAATGAAAATTATTGGATTAACGGGTGGAATTGGTAGCGGTAAATCGTCTGTATTGGAGGTTTTTTCCGCTAAGGGTATTCCCTGTTATCAGTCCGACCACCAGGCTAGAAAATTGATGCAAGAGGATGAAAGGCTTGTGGAGCAAATTAAAGCTTTGTTTGGAGATGATATTTATAAGGAAAATCAACTGGATCGTGCTCAATTGGCCGATTTGGTTTTTGCAGATAAAGCTAAATTAGAAAGTTTAAATGCTATAGTTCACCCTGCGGTACAAAAAGATTTTAAGGTTTTCATTGCCGAGCAAGATGCCCCCTATGTTTTGAAGGAGGCTGCTATTTTATTCGAGACGGGAGGGGCAGAGGTTTGCGATGCTGTTATATTGGTTACTGCTCCTGAGTTATTACGCATAGAACGAGTAATGAAAAGAGAAAATATTGATCCGAAAAGTGTCAGAGCCAGAATGAACCATCAATGGAGTGATAACCAAAAAATCCCTTTGGCTGATTTTATCATCGACAATATCGAATGGGATAAAACGTTGGAAAGTATAGAGGATATTCATAAAAAATTGTTGGAATTTTAATAATTATGTTTATTAACAATACCTTGGGTATGATGCTTTGCTATTTTAATGAAATTTGTAAGAGTATAAACTTGATAATTTGAAGAAGAATTTTTTTATTTTGTTGGTCAGTTTGATGATTATATCATTGGTGGCTGTAATTGTTGTTCAGGCCTATTGGATTATATCAGCATGGGAAAATAAGGAAGAGGAATTCTCTTTGGCTGTGAGTCAATCTCTCAAATCGGTTTCGGTAAAAGTTCAGGACTTAGAGATCTCGGATTATATTGCGGCCTACCAGAAACTCATTGATTCCATTGGTACCCCTGACGAATCAAATTTTACTGATATTTTTTTGTTTGTTGACAATGAAGAGAATATATCTTCTAATTTGACTTCCTTCTATGCCTTTGGAATACTTGAGGAAGATTACAATATCAATCTTTCTGATATTAATCCTGATTTGGGAAATGATAAAGTAAAGGATTATAAGAAAGTTAATACAACCACTATTCTGAGTAAGGATAAGATTTTCAATCGAGAAAACAGAGTGGCCACTTCGATTACCAAATTGAAGTCGGTTGAAAGAATGAGTGTTTTCGATCAGGAAATGTTCCGTTCCGCTTATCTTGATTATTCATCAACGATCCCAGTTCATAAACGTATTCGTTCTGAGGAATTGAGGATGCTATTGGATCAAGAGTTTAAAGCAAGAAATATTTTGACCTTTTATGAGTTTGGGATTTACAACAACGGTTTGGCTACTAAAGTCAAATCTAATGAGTACAGTGAACAGCAAAAAGGATCAAAATACGAGACCCCCATTTTTACACAAGACAATGGTAAAACTCCCTATAAGTTGGTGGTGACTTTTCCTGATCGAGATCAATTTGTTTTCTCCTCCATTATAAGTGTTGCTGGACTGTCTGCATTTCTGACTCTATTTATTATCATCGTTTCAACTACTGCCATATATCAAATTATCAGGCAAAAAAAAGTTTCAGAAATTAAATCGGATTTCATCAATAATATGTCGCATGAGTTTAAAACTCCCATAGCCACAATTAATTTGGCTCTGGATGCTATTTCTAATCCAAAGACGCAAAGTTCCAAGACAGGATTGTTGAAGTATGTAAAAATGATTAGGGAGGAAAATCAACGAATGCTTTCTCAGGTAGAAAATGTTTTGATGATCTCGAGGCTTGAAAAAAGTTCTTTGCCTATCGATTTGTCTCCAATTGATTTACACGATGCAATAGAAGATGCCATCCGCCATGTAGATTTGATTGCTAAAAATCAGAAAGGTAAAATCATTATTCATCTGAATGCCACTCAAACTCAATTTGAAGGTAATATGAATCACTTCACTAGCCTTATCGTAAACATGTTGGATAATGCCATGAAGTATTCAGATGAGGCTCCAGTGGTTACCCTTCATACTGCCAATGTTGGTAAATCCATTCAACTCGAAATCAGTGATGAGGGAATTGGTATGGACATGAATACACAGAAACATATATTCGACAAGTTTTTTCGACAGCAAGGTGGAAACATTCACAACATTAAGGGGCATGGTCTGGGACTGTCTTATGTAAAAAAAATAGTTGAGCTTCATGGAGGACATATAGAACTAAAAAGTAAACGAGGTGAGGGAACGACCTTCACTATTTTAATACCATTGCTCTAATAAATACCAACTAAAAACCGAATGTTTATGACGATTGCAGAACAAAAGAAAATTTTAATTGTAGAGGACGATTTTAATTTTGGAAACATACTCAGGGACTATTTGATTCTTAACGACTATAATGTAGTATTAGCCAAAAATGGAATTGAGGGAATGGAAAAATTTGAAAAAGAAAACTTTGATCTCTGTATTTTGGATGTAATGATGCCTTTCAAGGATGGATTTACCTTGGGAAAAGAGATTAGAGAAAAAAACGAGAATATTCCTTTGTTTTTTCTCTCTGCCAAAACTTTAAAAGAGGATATTTTAAGAGGTTTTAAAATTGGAGCCGATGATTACCTTACCAAACCCTTTGACTCGGAGGTACTGTTAGCCAAAATCAAAGCCATTCTAAACCGCAAAAATTTTGTAAATATTCCCGAATCTGAAAATTTTGAATTTGAAGTAGGGAAGTTTAGTTTCAATTCAAAACTTCGATTTCTTTCCTATGGAGAGGAAGACTCCATTAAGCTCTCACCAAAGGAAAATCAATTGTTACGGCTACTGGTTTTGCATATCAATGATTTACTCCCTCGTGAAATGGCTCTGAATAAAATTTGGAGAGATGATAATTATTTTACTTCCAGAAGTATGGATGTTTATATCGCCAAACTCAGAAAATATTTAAAACCAGATGAATCTGTTGAAATTTTAAACATTCACGGAGAAGGTTTTAGATTGGTGGTAAAGTAGCAAAGACTAACTTATTGGTTTCTGGGGTGAAATTTTTCCATTACCTTTTTTAGGTGCTTTTTATCCAAATGGGTATAAATCTCTGTTGTTGTAATACTCTCATGCCCCATCAAAAGCTGTATACTTCTCAAATCTGCACCGTTTTCTAATAAATGTGTGGCAAAGGAATGGCGAAATGTATGAGGACTGATTTTCTTTTTGATTCCTGCTTTTCTTGTTGACTCTTTGATAATGGTAAAAATCATAGCTCGGGTAATTTTCCGTCCATTCCTGTTAAGGAATAATACATCGTTATCCTCTTTTTTAATTTTTTTAAAAATTCGTATTTCGTCCATATAAATTTTAATGAACTTTTTGGAATAATTACCTAGGGGAACCAAACGCTGTTTGTCTCCTTTTCCAGTAACCCTGATTATGTCTTCTTTAAAAAAAATATTTGACAGTGTTAAATTCACCAATTCGCTTACTCTTAATCCACTACCGTAAAGAGTTTCTATAATGGCTCTGTTCCTGTGCCCATGGGGCTGATTCAATTCAATTCCATTGAGAATTTTTTCAATTTCAGTTAAATTGAGGGTAACAGGAAGCTTTCTTCCCAACTTGGGGCCTTCGATCAAATCAGCAGGGGAGTCTGACCTTATTTTTTCGAAAATCAAAAAATTAAAAAAGCTCTTTATAGCTGATATTCTCCTAGCCTGACTATTTGCACTGATAGACTTTGAATATTGATAAATGAATTCTTGAAGTGTTTCTTTGGAACAGTTTTTTGGACTTTCTTCAATGTTTTTTGAGAGGATAAAATCAGCCAACCCATTGATGTCCAAGCTGTAATTTTTTAGGGTGTTTTCAGACAACCCCCTTTCAATTTTCAGGTAGAATTCGTAGTCAAGAATGATATTTTTCCAATCCAAGTCGTTACAAAATTAAGTATTTAAGTTTGTAACTTAATTTAGTATAAAGGTTATTATTTTGTGGTTCCCTCGTTTTTTTTATCATCTAATTCTAGCACACTATTTATAGGCGGTGTGAATTTTATGGTTACTTTTTTACCACCTTTATTAAGTTGCTCTGTAAAAGGATTTACGATTACCTCGTGTGGATTCTTGCGTGCTGAAAAAACATTTTCGTAAAATAAGTTTCGGATTTTTGATAAAATTTCGTCTGACGTAAGTCCAACTTCAGTATTAAGCTCACCAATAATAGTTTTAATAGCTGAAAGAGTTTTGTGATTTGGAATTTGGACCACAAAATCTGAATTTTCTTGGGTTAAATTTTTAAAAGTAGAAGTGTAAATTTTACCATTGAAGACAGAGCCTTCACCAAATTCCACATGTCCGCTACAAAATATATTACCGTCCATATTTCCTTCTAATAAAAGGTTTTCACAGATGGAATCTCCTTTCATGGTGGCAGATTTTCCACGACCAATTTTTTTGAGGTAAAAATAGTTCCTGTAAAACTACATTCAAGTTTGATTGATTTACTCGATTTGAGGTAGCCTTCGATATAACTTTCGGAGGGTATAAAAATAGGGGAGTCGTTATTCAATTCAGATAAAGATTCTGAATCTTCAAAAAATTTTTCTTTGGATGACATAGTAAATAAGATTTAGGTCTAATAAAATAATAATTATACTTACAAAATAAAAATAATAACTTCCCAAAATATTAATTAACAATTATTATGAAACAAATAATGGTTAATTTTGAGAAAATAATCAAAAATGAAAATAGTCGTCATTAATGGTCCTAATCTTAACCTTTTAGGAACTCGAGAGCCTGGGATCTATGGAGATCAGACTTTTGAAGAATACTATGAAAGTTTAATATCAGACTTTCCCCAAGTTACGTTTGACTATTTTCAATCTAATATTGAAGGAGCGCTTATCGATTGTATTCAGAAGGAGGGTTTTTCTTGCGATGGTATTTTATTAAATGCTGCAGCCTATACGCATACCTCTGTAGGAATTGGTGATGCAATTAAAGCCATAGACGCACCAGTGATTGAAATACACATTTCAAATACCTTTTCAAGAGAGGATTTTAGACATAAATCTTACATCTCTCCTGTAGCCAAAGGCATTATCGTTGGTTTTGGATTGGAGAGTTACCGTTTGGGTGTTGAAGCCTTTTTGAAATCCTAGAGGTGAATGACTTCATCATAGGCATCAGCTACGGCTTCCATTACAGCTTCACTCATGGTTGGATGAGGATGAACCGCTTTGAGTACCTCGTGTCCTGTGGTTTCTAATTTTCGACCCAGCACTGCTTCAGCGATCATATCTGTTACGCCCACTCCAATCATATGGCATCCTAGCCACTCTCCGTATTTGGCATCAAAAATCACTTTGACAAATCCTTCTGAAGTACCACCTGCTTGTGCTTTTCCTGAAGCGGAAAAAGGAAACTTGCCTACTTTAATTTCATAACCCTTTTCTCTGGCTTGGGCTTCGGTTAGTCCTACAGAAGCTATTTCAGGGAAACAGTAGGTACAACCTGGGATATTTCCATAGTCTAGGGGTTCAACGTGTTGGCCTGCTATTTTTTCTACACACAAAATTCCTTCAGCAGAGGCTACGTGTGCCAGGGCTTGTCCTGAAGTTACATCCCCGATGGCATAATAGCCTGGGAGGTTGGTCTGATAAAAGTCGTTGACCAATATTTTGTCTCTGTCAACAGCTATTCCTAGGTCTTCCAGCCCTAAATTTTCAATATTGGATTTGATGCCAACAGCAGAGAGTGCTATATCAGCATCAAGTATTTCTTCACCTTTGGCTGTTTTTACGGTGGCTTTTACTCCTTTTCCGGAGGTGTCTACAGCAGTCACTTCAGCACTTGTCATTATTTTGATTCCGCTTTTCTTGAAGCTTTTTTCGAGTTGTTTAGAAATTTCTTCATCTTCTACTGGAACGATACGGTCTAGGTATTCTACGATGGTTACCTCAGTTCCCATGGCATTGAAGAAATAGGCAAATTCAATTCCTATGGCACCTGAGCCAACCACAATTAGTTTTTTGGGTTGCTTCGGTAAAGTCATTGCTTCACGATAGCCAATTACTTTTTTCCCGTCTTGGGGTAAGCTTGGCAGTGCCCTGGATCGAGCTCCTGTAGCAATAATGATGTGTTTGGCTTTAAACTCTTCTGTTTTCTTACCATTGGTAACACTAATTTTTTTGCCAGCTAATATTTTTCCATGCCCTTTAATCACGTCAATTTTATTTTTCTTCATCAAAAATTGGACACCCTTACTCATACCTGCGGCGACGTTTCGGCTTCTGTTGACTACAGCATCGAAATCTTTGTCATATTCTTTAACTTTCAATCCGTAATCTTCCGCATGTTTGAGGTAATTGAAAACTTGAGCAGATTTTAATAAAGCTTTAGTAGGAATACACCCCCAATTGAGACAAACGCCTCCCAAACTTTCTTTCTCTATAACTGCTGTTTTTAGTCCCAATTGGGAAGCCCTAGTGGCAGTTACATAGCCTCCTGGACCACTTCCAACTACGATTACATCATATTCTTTCATTTGGATTGTCGTTTAAATTCAGCACAAATTTAAGAAACTGTTAGGTATTTTTAGCCTATTGTTTACTCTGGCTTTTTATTAAAATTGATACTGGCAGAATTCACACAATAACGCAGCCCAGTTTGAGTGGGGCCATCATTGAATACATGACCTTGATGTCCTCCACAATTGGCACATATAATTTCTGTTCTAAGGATTCCTCCTGAATGATCTGGAACCAATTCCAAAGCTCCTTCAATGGCTTGATCATAGCTGGGCCAACCACAATGGCTGTCAAACTTATTTTCACTGAAGTATAGTGGAGCGCCACATCCTTTGCATGTATAGGTTCCTTTTTCATAATGGTCGTTGAATTTTCCCGTAAAAGGATGTTCAGTTCCTTTTTCTCTTAAAATATTATATTCCTGTGAACTGAGTTCAGCTTTCCAAGTTTCCTCAGTTTTATCAACGGGATATTTTTTGTTTTTACTCATTGGGAACAAAATTTAGGGCTGCCGAGTTAATACAGTGTCTTTTTCCAGTGGTCTCTTTGGGTCCATCATTAAAGACATGTCCTAAATGTCCACCGCATTTATTGCATTTTAGTTCTTTTCGAGCGTAACCCAGTTTGTAGTCCACATCATATTCTATGTTGGATTCGACGGCACGGTCAAATGAGGGCCACCCACATTTGGAATCGTATTTGTTTTCGGAAAGGTATAGGGGGGTATTGCACCCTGCACAGGTGTAGGTTCCTTTTTCCTTGTGGTTGTTATATTTTCCAGTAAAAGGATATTCTGTTTCAGCTTTTCTCAAAACCAGATAAGACATTTTTGGAAGTTCTTTTTTCCATTGCTCTTCCGTTTTTTTGACATTATAACTTTTATTTTCATGCGTTTTTTTTTCTTGAGATATTCCACTAAGGCTGACAAAAACAAATGCAATAAAAAATAAAAAGAAGATTCTTTTTTTCATTTGATCGAGGGTTGTATTATTTATTTAAAGATAGTTGATTTTAAAAAATAAATCTATTTAGAGAGGTCAAAACAAATGAATTCATAAATTGTACCCACTTCTCAAATGAAAGGATGGAAAAAAAAGACCGATTGAAAAAAGGAAATACCAGATTAATAAACGCTTGGGCTTCCTACGATTGGGCCAACTCAGTTTATCCACTGGTCATTAGTTCGACTGTTTTTCCCATCTACTACACTACTTTATCTCAGGAAATAAATACCATTGAATTTTTGGGATACGATTTTAAGAATACAGCTTTGATCAGTTTTGTCACCGCAATGGCTTTTGTCGTGGTGGCCTTCAATTCCCCATTATTGTCCGGAATAGCTGATTATATCGGGAATAAAAAAAAGTTCATGAAAATATTTGTCTACACAGGATCGGTTTCCTGTATGGGACTTTATTTCTTTGAATTGGACAGTATTTACATGGGGATGCTATTTTATTTTTTAGCCTTGATTGGCTTTTGGGCGAGTTTGGTTTTTTACAATTCTTATTTACCAGATATAGCACTCCCTGAACAACAAGATTTTGCAAGTGCTAGAGGCTTTTCAATGGGTTATGTTGGAAGTATTTTATTGTTGATTTTCAACTTATCGATGGTGCTACAGCCTGATTGGTATGGGATTACAGGTAATCCGCAAGAGTCCTCCATGAAAGCAATGAAATACTCTTTTGTCACTGTAGGGCTTTGGTGGGCTGTTTTCAGTCAATACGCTTTTTATCATTTGCCAAATGGTAATAGTTCGGGAAAAGTAACCAAAGATATATTTTGGAATGGTTTTTTAGAACTTAAAAAAGTATGGTACCAGTTGGATGACTATCCCGTTCTTAAAAGATTCTTACCGGCCTTTTTTGTTTACAGTACAGCATTGCAAACGGTAATTTTAATCGCAACTTATTTCGGAGAGGAAGAGATTATGTGGGCGAATAGTGAACAAAAGACAATTGGATTGATTGTCAGTATATTACTTATCCAAATTGTTGGCATTTTTGGAGCCTATACTACTGCCTATGCCTCTAAAAGGTTCGGTAATATTACTACTCTTATTGTTGTTAATTTTATTTGGGCAGTATTGTGTGTTTTTGCATTTTTTATCAAAACTCCAACGGAGTTTTATACTGCTGCCGCTGGTGTAGGAATGGTCATGGGAGGTATACAGGCTTTGTCTCGATCCACTTATTCTAAATTGATTCCTGAAACAGATGATACTACTTCTTTTTTTAGTTTTTATGATGTGACAGAGAAAGTAGGAATAATTATAGGGATGTCTATGTTTGGTATCATCGACCAAATTACTGGAAGCATGCGCAATTCTATTCTTTTTTTTCTGATTCTTTTCCTTGTAGGAGCTCTCTTATTGAGCCGTATTCCAAATAACCGAATAGTAAATAAATTATAAATTAATTGGGTTGGCACAACAATTGGACTTATATATAAGAAAGTACTAATGATAGTGTTTATATAATTATTCCCCCGTACTTATATCACTTTTCATGACAACTTGACTGAAAAAACATATATGGCCAAATCTAGTTTTACATCATTTGACAATTTGACACTCCAGGACATTGAGGCAGAAGCTGAACTCATTCCCCTACTTACTACAGAGGATGAAGAAGCGCTGAGGAATGAAGAATTACCTGAAGAAGTTCCTATCCTTCCCTTGAGAAATACTGTACTTTTCCCAGGTGTAGTCATCCCCATTACTGCGGGAAGAGATAAATCCATTCAACTGATTAAAGATGCTAATAAAACCGATAAGATCATCGGAGTTGTGGCGCAAAAGGATCAGAATTTTGAAAATCCCAGCCCTGGTGATATTTATTCCTTAGGTACTGTAGCTCAAATATTAAGAGTTCTTAAAATGCCTGATGGTAACACCACTGTCATTATCCAAGGAAAAAGAAGGTTTGAGATTCAAAGTATTGTCTCCGAAGACCCTTATCTACGGGCTTCTATAAAACCTGTAGAAGAAACCCTTCCTCAAAAAGGGAATTCTGAGTTCAAAGCCATTATTGATTCCATAAAAGATATGGCGCTTAAGATCATTCAGGAAAACCCCAATATTCCTTCTGAAGCTTCTTTTGCTATCAAAAACATACAAAGTCATGCTTTTCTGATCAATTTTGTTTCTTCTAACATGAACCTTTCGGTTAAGGAAAAACAAAGGGTTTTATCTATTATTGATCTAAAAGATAGTGCCATTGAGTGTTTGAAGCTCATGAATGTTGAATATCAAAAGTTGGAATTAAAAAATGATATCCAATCGAAGGTAAGAACAGACCTTGACCAACAGCAAAGAGAGTACTATCTCAATCAACAAATGAAAACGATCCAGGAAGAACTGGGTGTAGTTTCTTTTGAACAAGAAGTGGAGGAAATGCGTATCCGTTCCAAAGAAAAAAAATGGGTCAAAGCTGTAGGAGAGGTATTTAATAAGGAATTATTCAAACTTCAGCGCATGAATCCGCAAGTGGCGGAGTATTCAGTACAGAGAAATTATTTGGATCTTTTTCTTGACCTGCCTTGGAATGAATTTTCAGAGGATAAATTTGATTTGAAGAAAGCTCAAAAAATCCTTGATAGAGATCACTTTGGATTAGAGGACGTAAAAAAACGTATCATTGAATATTTGGCGGTGTTAAAACTTCGGAATGATATGAAATCTCCCATTTTGTGTTTGTATGGCCCTCCAGGAGTAGGGAAGACCTCTTTGGGAAAATCCATAGCCGAATCGATTGGACGATCCTACGTCAGAATTTCGTTGGGAGGGATGAGAGATGAAGCAGAAATAAGAGGCCACCGGAAGACCTATATCGGTGCTTTACCGGGACGTATCATTCAGAGTATTAAAAAAGCAGAAACTTCTAACCCCGTTTTTGTTTTGGATGAGATCGATAAGATGAGCAACGGTGCCCAAGGCGATCCAGCTGCTGCTCTATTGGAGGTTTTGGATCCTGAGCAAAACACAGCTTTTTATGATAATTTTTTGGAAATGGGCTACGATTTATCAAAAGTCATGTTTATTGCCACTGCCAATAGTATTGCTCCGATTCACCCTGCGCTTAGGGATCGAATGGAAATGATAAATATTTCTGGCTATACTATGGAAGAAAAATCTGCTATAGCCCAAAGACATTTGTTGCCCAAACAGTTGAAGGAGCATGGTTTGCAGAAAAAACACCTTACACTTAATAAGTCTGTTTTCGATAAAATTGTAGAGGGTTACACAAGAGAATCAGGTGTTAGAGGCTTGGAAAAACAGATTGCTAAAGCAGTTCGGTATGCGGCTAAATCCATAGCCATGGAAGAGGACTACAAAAAAAGACCTGCCCCAGAGGATTTGGCAATCATACTTGGACCAGAAAAAGTTCACCGCGATCTATATGAAAACAACCATGTTGCTGGTGTAGTTACTGGCTTGGCTTGGACCTCAGTTGGAGGAGATATTCTTTTTATTGAATCGGCTATATCTGAAGGAAAAGGACAGCTTTCCATAACGGGAAATCTAGGGAAGGTAATGAAAGAGTCTGCTACCATTGCGATGGAGTTTATCAAGTCCAATAAGTCATTTTTGGGTTTGGAGGCATTTGCTTTTGATCAATACAATATTCACATTCATGTTCCAGAAGGTGCCACTCCAAAAGATGGTCCCAGTGCAGGGATTACAATGCTTACTTCCTTGGTGTCTTTACTGACCCAAAAAAGGGTGAAGAGTAAATTGGCGATGACAGGAGAAATTACCCTTAGGGGCAAAGTGTTGCCTGTTGGAGGGATCAAAGAGAAAATTTTAGCTGCCAAACGTTCTAAAATTAAAGAGATCATTTTGTGTAAGGACAACAAGAAAGACATCGATGAAATCAATCAAAAATATTTGAAAGGCCTTACTTTTCATTATGTTAGGGAGATGAAAAATGTGCTTGACATTGCTATACTCTCAAAAAAAGTACTTCATCCCAAGACATTTAAATCCTAATCTATTGAACCCTTCTTCTATCATAGCCATTGACGGATTTGCTTCTACAGGAAAAAGTACTTTGGCTAAGAGGCTTTCCCAACATTATAAAATTCCCTTTATTGACTCAGGTGCTATGTATCGTGGAATCACACTTTTTGCGATTGAAAAAAAATTTTTAAAGGGGGATAATTTAGATCGAAAGGGACTTGGTCTTGCATTGGAAGGGATAAAAATGAAATTTGATTTTAATAGTGGCGACTTATTCCTTAACGGAGAAAATATTGCTGAAAAAATCAGACTTCCTTTGGTGTCCGATTATGTAAGCTCTATTGCTGCTTTGTCATTTATTAGAGATTTTTTACTCAAGCAATTGCGCCAGATGGGACAAGAAAGTGGCTTGGTGATGGATGGTAGAGACATAGGTACTGTCGTTTTTCCAGAGGCCGACTACAAGTTTTTTTTTAATGCCCAACCTGAGGTGAGAGCCCAGCGCCGTTTCGAAGAACTAAAAGCACAGGGTCAAAAAATTACTTTTGATGCAGTATTGGAAAATTTAATTCAACGAGATGCACTTGATAGTGATAGAGATGTGGCTCCTCTTCGCAAAGCATACGATGCTATCGAAATTGATACGTCAGAGCGAACTACTGATGAAGTTTTCGCCTTTTTACTTCAAAAAATAGAAGCCAAATAAAATAGCTAAATATTTGTAGGTTAGCATATTCCTCTTAAATTTGCGCACTCTTAATTGACAGGGAAAAAGAGAGTGAGCTAAATTGTATTAATCACTTCTGTTGTTTCAATTAATTTTCCCGGACGACAGAATACAAATTTTATCACAGCCATGGCTGAGAAAAAAACAGCTTCAACCAAAGCTGCATCTGCAGAAAAAGTTGAAAAAACCAAAAAAGCAGCTCCAAAAAAAACTACTGCTGCTAAAAAAACCACTACAACAAAAAAATCAACCACTACCAAGAAAGCTAAGGCTCCAGCAAAAGCAACGCCCGTAAAAAAGTCAAAGGCAGTTGAGAAAACTACTATTGCTCCAGTTGAGGCCACCGCCGCTCCAATAGAAAAAGCAGCACCTGTAAAGTCCAAAGCAAAAGAACCCCTTGAGGTAGACGAATTTCTTGAAAACTTCAACTGGCACAATTACCAAGAAGGAATTGATGTCATTGAAGATGATCAATTGAAAGAATTTGAGGCATTGGTTGCAGAAAATTTTGTTGATACTGCCGATGAAGATGTATTGGACGGAATCATTATTCATCTTACAGACCGTGAGGCCATTATCGATATCAATGCCAAATCAGAAGGTGTTATTTCTCTTAATGAATTCCGATACAATCCAAACCTTAAAGTAGGAGATAAAGTTGAGGTTATTGTCGACACTAGAGAAGACAAAACAGGTCAATTAATATTATCCCATCGAAAAGCAAGGGTTATCAAAGCTTGGGATCGTGTGAATAATGCTCATGACAATGGCGAAATTGTAAACGGATTTGTTAAATGCCGCACCAAGGGAGGAATGATTGTTGACGTATTTGGAATCGAAGCTTTTTTACCTGGTTCACAAATCGATGTGAAGCCTATTAGAGATTACGATCAGTATGTCGATAAAACTATGGAATTTAAAGTGGTGAAAATTAACCACGAATTCAAAAACGTAGTAGTTTCTCACAAAGCGTTGATTGAAGCCGATCTCGAAGAACAAAAGAAAGAGATTATAGGTCAATTAGAAAAAGGTCAAGTTCTAGAAGGTACGGTAAAAAACATCACTTCCTATGGAGTGTTTGTTGATCTAGGCGGGGTTGACGGACTGGTTCATATTACCGATTTATCATGGAGTAGAATCAACCACCCCAACGAAATTTTGGAACTGGATCAGAAACTCAACGTAGTTATCTTAGATTTTGATGATGATAAATCAAGAATCCAATTGGGCTTGAAGCAATTGAGTGCTCACCCATGGGATCGATTGAGTGAAACCCTTAAAAAAGGAGACCAAGTCAAAGGAAAAGTAGTCGTTATTGCAGATTACGGTGCCTTTATTGAAATAGAAGAAGGAGTAGAAGGTTTGGTTCATGTCTCTGAAATGTCGTGGTCTACCCACCTAAGATCTGCCCAAGATTTTGTAAAAGTTGGCGATGAAGTAGATGCGGTCTTACTTAGTTTGGATCGTGAAACTCGAAAAATGTCTTTGGGGATTAAGCAACTCACACCTGATCCATGGACTGATATTACTTCTAAGTATCCTGTAGGTTCCAAACATAAAGGAATTGTTAGAAACTTCACCAACTTTGGCGTATTCATTGAGTTGGAAGAAGGAGTTGACGGATTGGTTTATATTTCAGACTTGTCTTGGACTAAAAAAGTAAAACATCCTTCAGAATTATTGGCCTTGGCTGATGAGATCGATGTTGTTGTACTGGAGCTGGATGTTGAAGGTAGAAAATTAAGCCTTGGACACAAGCAAACCCAAGACAACCCATGGGATAAATATGCAGATGAGTTTGCTTTAGACTCTATTCACAAAACTGCCATTACTGAAATCGTAGATAAAGGGGCAACCATTACATTCAATGAGGATGTAGTTGCATTTGTACCCCAAAGGCATATGGAAAAGGAAGATGGTTCTAAACTTACTAAAGGTGAAGAAGCTGAGTTCAAGATCATTGAATTCAACAAGGAGTTTAAGCGAGTTGTCGCCTCTCACACCAATTTGTTTAAAGAGCAAGAGAAAATTAATTATACTAGGGCTGCCAAAAAAGTCAAAGAAGGTAATTCTGAAAAAACCACACTTGGTGATTTAGATGCTTTGGCTGACTTAAAGCAAAAGATGAAAGATAACGACTAGGATTAATTATCATTCTTCTTAATGTTTAAGCCCTTCCTCTGGAAGGGCTTTTTTGTTCTATGGATTCATTAAAAAATGATACTTTTGTGCTATCAAAAGCCGTTATGTCTCCCAGAATACTTCTTTCTCATAAAAAAATAGAAATCATTCTCAACCGATTGGCTTGTCAATTGATTGAAAAGTATAATGATTTTGAGGAAGTTGTTCTGGTAGGATTACAACCCAGGGGCATTCATTTACTAAATCGCTTGGTGGAATTATTGGAAAAGGATTATGGTATTGAAAAGGTTATCAATGGAAAACTGGATATTACTTTTTTTAGAGATGATTTTAGACGTTTTGATAAAACCCTTTCCCCTTCTTCCTCCGAAATGGAATTGACTATAGAAGGGAAATCTGTAGTTATTATTGACGATGTACTTTATACTGGTAGAAGTATTAGGGCTGCTTTGACGGCTTTGGATAATTATGGACGCCCCAACGATATTCAATTGCTGGTCTTAATCGATCGAAGGTTTAGTCGAGACTTGCCCATACAACCCGATTATATTGGGGCGCAGGTAGATGCCTTAGAGGGAGATAAAGTGAGGGTTCAGTGGAAAGATATATCAAAAGAAGACACAGTATTCATTGAAAAAAGATAACCATTGGAACAATTAAGTGTCAACCATTTATTGGGCATTAAATACCTCAAAGAAGAGGATATTCAGTTGATTTTTAAAACGGCTGATCGTTTTAAAGAAATTATCAATCGTCCCATCAAAAAAGTTCCCAGTCTTAGGGACATTACCATTGCCAATTTATTTTTTGAGAATAGTACCCGAACCAAACTTTCTTTTGAGTTGGCCGAAAAAAGACTAAGTGCAGATGTAATAAACTTTTCTGCTTCACAGTCCTCTGTTAAAAAAGGGGAAACTTTGATTGATACGGTCAATAATATTTTGGCCATGAAAGTGGATGTTGTTGTAATGCGTCATCCCAATCCAGGAGCTGCTTTATTCCTTTCTAAAAATGTTGATGCCTGTATCATTAATGCAGGTGATGGAACCCACGAACATCCCTCTCAGGCACTTTTAGACGCCTATTCTATCCAAGAAAAACTTGGTGATATGAGAGGTAAGAAAATTGCTATAGTTGGAGATATTCTTCACTCTAGAGTGGCTTTGTCAAATATTTATGCTCTTAAGATGTTGGGTGCTGAGGTTAAATTATGTGGTCCTAAATCACTAATTCCAAAACATATTGATTCTCTGGGAGTGAATGTGAGTACTGACCTAATGCAAACGCTCAAATGGTGTGATGCCGTCAATATGCTCAGGGTTCAAAACGAGAGAATGGATTTGAATTATTTCCCCTCTACTAGAGAATATGCTCAACTCTATGGATTGAATTTAAAAAAACTAGAAAGCCTTAAAAAGGATATTATTTTGTTACATCCAGGACCCATTAACCGTGGTGTGGAAATTACCTCTGATGTGGCAGATTCCAAAAATGCTATTATATTGGATCAAGTGGAAAATGGAGTGGCCATAAGAATGGCCATCATTTATTTGCTAGTTGCTAAACTTAATATTCCTTCTACATGACTACGGTAAATAAGGAAACTTACCTTTATTTTAACCTTGAACCTAAGGAAGAGGTCACTTTGAATTCGATTTTATCATCAACAAATTTGTCGATTGATATTATTTTTGATTTGCTGTCAATTGATACTGTGAATGAATCTCTTCTAGACTACTTAGAGGAAATAAATGAGTATATCATTACAAAAGGTTTATGTATGGTTTTGGTACTCAAAGATGCCCCATCGAGTCTTAAACTAGAATCTATGAACATAGTACCTACACTTACAGAGGCAGAGGATTATTTGCAAATGGAACAAATTCAGAGAGATCTAGGGGTTTAATTATGAAACTTAATATTTTAGGGTGTCATTCTGCAACACCTTTAGAAAATGCACATACTACCTCTCAAGTTTTAGAGATTAAGGATCATCTTTTCTTAATTGATTGTGGTGAAGGAACTCAGATTCAATTGCGACATCAAAAAATTAAGTTTTCTAGAATCAAACATATTTTTATTTCCCACCTCCATGGGGATCATTTTTATGGTTTGGTAGGCTTGATCAGTACCTTTAGATTGTTGGGAAGAACTGCCGATCTTCATGTTTATGGCCCCAAAGGGATCAAAGAAATCATTACACTTCAACTTAAATTGGCCAATTCATGGACCAACTACAATTTATTTTTTCACGAATTGGAAGGAAAGGAGTCAGAACTTATTTTTGAGGATGATTTACTCAAAGTAAAAACCATTCCCCTCGATCACAGGGTTTATACCAACGGATTTTTGTTTGAAGAAAAAATGGGTTTAAGAAGATTAAACAAAGAAAAAATCGAACAGTATGACATTGCACATTACGATTTTCAAAATCTTAAATTGGGTAAAGACATTGTTTTGGAAGACAGTACTGAATTGATTAATAGTGATGTAACTCTTGACCCGCGCCCCCCCAAGCGCTATGCTTTTTGTAGTGACACAGTTTACAATGAGTCCATCGTTCCAATAATCGATGAGGTTGATTTGTTATATCATGAGGCCACTTTTTTGGATGCTCACGAAAACTTGGCAGAAAAGACCAAGCACAGCACTGCTGCTCAAGCTGCAAAAATTGCCCAGTTGGCCAATGCCAAACGTTTGGTTTTAGGTCATTTTTCTTCCCGATACCGAGATAAAAGTGATTTTTTAAAGGAAGCTACTCCATTTTTTGAGGCAGTTGATTTGGCTGAAGATGGAAAATCATTTGATATTTAGTCTGCGGGATTAATCGTAAATTTACAGTATAAATAGAAGTAAAATGAAACCTAAGTTAGCTGATTTAAGGAAATCATATGAAAAAGGGATGTTGGATTTGGATCATGTCAAGGATAACCCTCTGCAACTTTTCAAAACTTGGTTTTATGAAGCCAAAGAAGCAGATACCATAGATGAGGCGAATGCTATGAGTCTTACCACTATTGGTAATGATGAATTTCCAAGGGCTAGGGTAGTACTACTAAAAGATTTTTCTGAGGATGGGTTTGTATTTTTTACCAATTACAATAGTGAAAAAGGAAAATCGCTTTTGCGTCGTCCCAAGGTAGGTTTGTCATTTTACTGGCCCAGTATGGAAAGACAAATCATCATTAAGGGAATAGCCGAAAAATTATCTACAGAAAAATCTGACCAATATTTTCATTCTCGTCCAAGGGGTAGTCAATTGGGTGCCCATGTATCTCCTCAAAGTGAGGTCATTCCTGACCGACAGTTTTTGAAAGATTTACAAACTACTTTGGAAAATAAATTTAAGAATACTGAAATCCCTCGTCCTGATCATTGGGGAGGTATATTGGTTAGACCCAAGGAAATAGAGTTTTGGCAAGGTCGTCCCAATCGCTTGCACGACAGAATTTCCTGTTTTTTGGAGAACGGTGTGGATTGGATCACAAAGCGATTAGCTCCCTAATAGATGAAAGAACTCGTTGTTTTACGGCATGCCAAATCCAATAGAGCCTATTTTGTTGAGGACATTCACAGACCACTTTCTATGGAGGGCATAGAGCGAATCAAAAAGGTTTCTCACAAAAAAAGTGATTTTTTCAAAAAGGCAGATGTTATCATTTCAAGTCCAGCGAATAGGGCATTACATACTGCCATTATCATGATGAATGAATTGAATATTGACTTTGATCAGCTCGTCGTTGATCAAGATTTGTATACTTTTTCAAGTACTAAAGTTATCGATTATGTATATGCTCTGAATGATCAGTGGAATAAAGTTGTATTGGTAGGGCACAACCCTGCTTTTATGGAGACTATTAATCATTTTTCTGATGCAGGGATCAATCATCTCAGAACAGCTGGATTGGCTAAAATTACTTTTGATGGAGATCAATGGAGTGCTATTTACGAGGGTGAAATTTTAATGGGACAGAAAAACAATAATATTTAGTAGGTATGAGTAAAACTCCAAAATACATTAACAGAGAGATCAGTTGGCTCGATTTCAACGCACGTGTATTGCAAGAAGCCAATGACGAAAATGTCCCCTTGTTGGAACGCCTTCGGTTTTTGGGGATTTTTTCTAATAATTTGGACGAATTTTTTCAAGTTAGATATGCTACAGTAAAAAGAATTGCTCAATCCAGTAAAACAGGTAAAAAGGTTTTTGCAGGTCGAAGTGCAGAGGCTTTACTCAAAGAGATTACCAATAAAGTTATTGACCTTCAAGATAAAAGTCTTATTACCCTCAATGCAATATATGAGGAGATGGAAAGAGAAAACATTTTCTTTATTGACCAAAATGAGGTACTGCCCGAGCAGGAGAAGTTTCTTAAAAATTATTTCATACAAAATGTTAATCCTGCATTGGTCACCATTATTCTATCACAGAAAAGGGTTCAAGATTTGACTTCTAATAAAGCATTTCTCATAGTCACCATGGAGTTAGATAAGGCTTCTGGTGAGCAGTATATCTATGCTTTGATCGAGATTCCTAAGAACGCCAAAAGGTTTGTTGTTCTGCCTAAGAATGAAGATGGAAAACAATATGTGATGATGCTGGACGATTTGATTCGCTATCATTATCATATGATTTTTAGCTTTTTTAACTACAAGAGTATTCAGTCGCATATGGTAAAAATTACCAGAGATGCTGAATTAGACTTGGAAGAAGATGTATCCATCAGCTATGTAGAAAAAATCACCCTAAGTGTAAAAGACAGAATGATTAGTGATCCTGTGAGGTTGGTCTATGACAAAGAGATTCCAGATAAAACCCTAGGCTTTGTTATGGAAAAACTCAATATCGACTCTACTGATAGTCTTATTCCAGGTGGAAAGTACCACCAGCGAAGGGATTATGTGAATTTTCCCAGCTTGGATCGTCAGGATTTGTTGTACTCCTCTTTTCCCCCTCTCCCTATTACAGGTTTAAGTTTGGAGGAAAATATATTGGATGCCATAGATCAGAAGGATTATTTACTTTATGCTCCCTATCAGGATTTCTCTTATGTCATCAAATTTTTAAGAGAGGCGGCTTTGGATCCCAAAGTAAAATCAATTAAAATTACCATTTATCGATTATCGAAAGCATCGCACATTGCAAGTGCTTTGATCAATGCCGCAAAAAATGGTAAGAAAGTATTGGTGCAAATCGAACTTCAAGCGCGCTTCGATGAAGAAAACAATATCAATTTCGCAGAGCAACTGGAGGCAGCAGGAGTACAGTTGATTTTTGGAATCCCTGGGCTAAAAGTTCACTCTAAAATATGTGTGATCGAAAGAGAGCACAATAAAAAAAATAGACGTTTTGGTTTTGTCAGCACGGGAAATTTTAATGAATCCACTGCAAAAATATATACGGATTACACCCTGTTTACGGCCAATCAAAAAATCCTTAAAGAGGTCAATAAAGTTTTTAATTTTCTTGAAGTGAGTTATAAACTCAAGAAGTACAAACACCTGATTGTGTCTCCCCATTATTCGGCTTCAATTTTATCTAAGTTGATTGATAAAGAAATTCAAAATCATAAAAATGGACTTCCGTCGGGTATTTCCTTAAAACTGAATAATATAACCAATCATCCTTTGATCGATAAACTTTATGAAGCCAGTCAAGCTGGGGTAAAAGTAAAAATGATTGTCAGAGGAATTTGTTGTTTGATTCCAGGGGTCAAGGGAATGAGTGAGAACATAACTGTGGTGAGTGTAGTCGATAAGTTTTTGGAACACCCCAGGGTTTTTATTTTTGAAAATGGAGGGGACAATAAAATATATTTGTCCTCTGCAGATTTTATGACACGAAATATTGAAAATCGTGTAGAAGTGGCCTGTCCTGTCTATGATAAGGAATTGCAACAGCAAATTTTAGATACCTTTAATATCTCATGGAACGATAATACAAAAGGGAGAATTGTAAATCAAAACCCTCAAAATAAGATGATCCGACCTAAAAAAGGAGATACCCAAGTACGTTCCCAATGGATGACCTACGATTATTATAAAAACAAATTAATTCAATAGCCTTTTGAAGATTAAAAAATTTGCGGCCATTGATATTGGTTCAAATGCCATTCGCGTTTTGATTTCTAATGTTATTGAAACCCAAGAGGGGGTTCACTTCCAAAAAAATGCTTTGGTTAGAGCACCTATTCGTTTGGGTGAGGACTCTTTTACCATGGGAGAAATTTCTAAAAAAAGTCAAAAACGAATGATCAATGCCATGAAGGCTTTTAGATTATTGATGAAAGTCCACGGCGTTTCCCATTATCAAGCCTTTGCTACCTCTGCATTAAGAGAAGCCACCAACAGTTCGGATGTTGTGGAACAAGTAAAGAAAAAGGCAGGTATAAAAATTGAAATTATTGATGGTAGAAAAGAAGCCGAAATCATTTCCGCCAGTAAGATATCTGATTTTTTAAATACCCAAAAAACTTTTCTTTTTGTGGATGTTGGAGGAGGAAGTACTGAATTTACTTTTATCAATGAGGGGGAACGCGTATGTTCTAAGTCCTTTAAAATCGGAACTGTACGATTGATCAATAATTTGGTTGATGATAGAATCTGGGAGGCGATACGCGTTTGGATTATTAAAAATGCCAAACCTTACCGAAAAATTACCTTGATGGGATCGGGAGGTAACATCAATAAGCTTTTTAAGTTATCTAAAATCAAGGAGGGGAAACCTTTGTCTGTACTCAAGTTAAATCAAATTTTTCTAGAATTGGAATCACTTTCTTATGAGGAGCGCATTATAAAGCTTGAACTCAATCCTGATCGAGCTGACGTGATCATTCCAGCGGCAAGAATTTATCTAAAAGCGTTGGAGTGGAGTGGTGGTCAGAAAATATATGTACCCAAATTTGGATTATCTGATGGAATGATTAAGTACATGCATAAAAACCACAAAAAAAAGGTCTAACCGTGAATGGTTTCTTTCTTTCCCAGTTGTGTCATCAATTGGGATTCATACTCCAATAAAGCCTCCCATTTTTCATTGACAGTTTTTTCATTTTTACCATATTGACGGGCCAGTTTCAAAAAGAGGGAATAATGGTGGGCCTCAGAGATCATTAATTTTCTGTAAAACTTTTGTAATGCTTGGTCTGCAATGGATTCAGAAAGTAGTCGGAAGCGTTCACAGCTCCTAGCTTCAATCAAAGCTGCATAAAGTAATTGATGAACCAATTGATCTATTCGACTACCGCCTTTGGGGAAGAATTTTTGTAAATCCCTTACATATTCATCTTTACGTTCTCTTCCTAACACCCAGCCCCTTTCTAAAATCAATTGGTGGACCATCTGAAAATGACTTAATTCTTCTTGTGCTAAGTCCGTCATGGCTTTTACCAATTCACTTTCTTCAGGGTATCGGATGATTAATGAAATGGCAGTACTGGCCGCCTTTTGTTCGCAAAAGGCATGATCTGTAAGTATTTCATGTATGTTTTTTTCAACAATATTGACCCAACGGGGATCTGTAGGTAGTTTGAGACCAAGCATAGTAATAGTATTTAAAGATCCAAATCAAACTCTTTTTTGAGTACTTCAATTTCGGGATTTATTTTTTTTAAATATTCATATTTTTCCTTGACACCATAAACATATTCTTCACTCTTGCGATCTTCAACCTTAATTTCGAAGGTGATTTTATAGTTATTTAGCTGCTTGTTTAGGTAGGCCAGAAGGGGTGTCAGTTCTTTGGACATTTCAACTTTACTCAGATCACTTGATGTTTTAAGTAGTATTTTGTGATCTGCTTGCAATTCGGGTTGGCTCATTTCGAGCAGCGCAGCAATATTGTTTTCTCCTTGATTGTTTTTTTCTAGGGTATAGGCCTTCCAAAGATTTGAAAGTGTTTCTTGGGTAAAAGTTTCTTGGGCATCATTTACTATATTTTTTTTGGAAGATGACTTTTGTTTTGCTTCTTTTTTAAGTTGAATACTGGAGAGGGAAAAACTGGAAACACCATTTCCTAGGGCTGCTTTTTCTATGTTGATTTTGGGAAGTGGAGTAGCTTGTGTTTTTTCTTCCGTTTTTTTAATTGGCTGCTCCTCTTTTAGTTGGTTGTATTGCGCAGAAGGCTCTGCAACGCTAGATTGCTTTAGTGCTTTCACCCCGGGGGTATGTCCTTTAAAATGACTTACCGGAATGATAAAACGGTTTATTTTTCCCCGAAATGGAGAGAGGCCATTTGCATGAGACATAATTCAATCAACAATCTTTTGTTCTTTGTGTTTCTATAATCCAGCTCACATTTACTGGCT
>Ga0115571_1000523_pt1 | contig 28598 bp, 23 predicted proteins | sample COGITO_mtgs_1205_FD_87293 | JGI IMG/M metagenome (GOLD analysis project Ga0115571, IMG submission 87293) | Pelagic marine microbial communities from North Sea - COGITO_mtgs_120531 | ecosystem: Environmental > Aquatic > Marine > Epipelagic | place: Germany:Helgoland, sampling site Kabeltonne...
GAGAACTTGAAGCAGCTCTGTTAATAGTAGAAGGAGATTTCCCTTTTTCTTTAACATCTTCAGCTTTCATAGTGTTTGTATGAGAACTTGAAGCAGCTCTGTTTACAGCAGAAGGAGATTTCCCTTTTTCTCTAACATTTTCAGCTTTCATAGTATTTATTCTTGAACCTGAAGCAGCTCTGTTTACAGCAGAAGGTGATTTCCCTTTTTCTCTGACATTTTCAGCTTTCATAGTATTTACTCTCGAACCTGAAGCAGCTCTTGTAGATGTTCCAGCAGCAGCTCTTTGTGGACGGTTTGGAGTTGTTTTAGAAGGAGTTACTGCTTTTGAAGAAGTAGAAGATCCTTTAATTGGCTTAACATTACCATTTACAGTTTTATACGATTCAACTTCTGATCCAGTTGGATTTGTTATAGAAGTAGGTGCTTTTACTTGTTTGACATTTTTATGACCTTTTTCTTGAGCAAAAGCTCCGGAAAAAGCAAATAAAAGTGATGCGGTTATAAATAAATTTTTCATAGTTTAGGTTTTTTAATTTACATGCAAGTTATAAAAAGAGTAGGTTGTAAGTTAGATATTCCTGTTCTATTTGACAAAAAGACTAAAATTGATGACGAATGGTCACTTTTATATTATGAGTTTATTTTTTTTATATAAATTTAAGATCTTTAATACTAATTTATATTTAAAACGATGAATTTTAATATAGGTAAATTATTACTAGTAATAGGTTTTATTTTGCAAATGAATATACTCTTTGGGCAACATTCGCAAGAAAATATCGATTACATAAAAAATAAAGAAGTTGAATTAACTAATGATTCTAGCTATTGGGATAACCATTCAGTTCTCTATTTTGGATTTAACAGAGTTGGCCTTTACAATTGGGCTGCTGGTGGTCTTAACTTTATGGAATTACATGGTCTAGCTAACATGAGATATGACTACAGACATAATAAATTCCATTGGAATAATTTTATTAATCTTCAGTTTGGTGTTATTAAAACCGGTTTTGGTAATCAAGGAGACTGGCTTAAAAATGACGATTTGTTTGAAGTCAGGTCTAAATTTTCAAGAAGAACAAAACACCTTTGGGATTATTCTTTTTTAATAGACATAAGATCTCAGTTTACTTATGGTTACTATACTGAAAGTGACCGTTCAGCTAATAATTATATGGATAATTTTTTGTCTCCAATCTATCCAATTCTTGGATTTGGATTCGACTATCATGCTAGTAATCATTTAACTGTTGATGTTTCTCCATTTACTGCCAAATCAACCATAGTATTGGATGATTCACTTTCATCAATTGGAGTTTTTGGGTTAAATCCAAATCAAAAAGCAAGAACTGAAGCGGGTTTGTATATGAATTTGTTATACACCCATGACAGTTTATTTGGAGTGAAAAACCTTCATTTTATGACAGATGTTACTGTATTTGGGAATTATTTGGAAAAGCCAGGTAATTTAGATCTAACTTGTGAATTTCTAACTTCCTACCATATTAATGAATTTTTCAGCCTTACATTTCAAGGCTTTTTAATTTATGACGACGATATAAAAATACCGAGATATGAAAAGGACGGTATTACCCCAATTTTACTCCAAAGACCGAATGGTCAGTTAGACCCTGTTACTGGTGATAATAGTTATTGGATTGAGTATGATACTTATATAAACTCTAATCAAAATTCTAGCGTACAAGCTTTTGATGTAGATAGAAATAATGACGGAATGTTACTTAGAGAAGACGGCGAATGGGGTTATAAAGTTGTTAAATCAGGTCCCATTGTGCAATTTATGGAATACTGGATGTTAGGAATTTCTTTTACTTTTTAGTAATTTTAAGAGGACTTACTTTCATAGTAATTCATTTTTTGTAAATTAAAACAAACTAATTTTTTTTGTATGAAAAATAATAATCTATTGTTACTTGCCGCTACTTTGGTTACGGTTTTAAATTTTCAGAGTTGTTCTAAATATGATGAGAACCCTGCCTTTTCTTTATCCTCAAAAAAATCTAGATTAGCTGGTGAATGGGAAATTGTTAAAGTAGATGGTCAATCAAGTAATCAATATTTTGGTCCCAATGAAACTTATTTCTTTGAATTTGAAAAAGATGGAGATTTTGAGTTTGGTTATAGAGAAACTGATAATGGTAACACTTATACCTATTCTTATTCTGGGGAATGGGAGTGGGAAAATAATAAGGAAGAAATTGAAATTGAATTTCAGGGTTATGTTATAGATTATGAAATAATTAAGTTAACTAATAAAGAGTTAATTTTAGAAGATAAATCCGGCATCATTTTCGAAGGAGAAATAGAGCTGGAGAAAATGTGATCTTAAATTAATTTTCAAATACGTTTTTCTTGAATTATCATGATATAACCACCTATGGATAAACCAACTAACCTATTATTATTTGCTGCTACTTTGGTAACGGTTTTAAATTTTCAGAGTTGTTCTAAATATGATGAGAACCCTCCATTTTCTCTTTCTACTAAGAAATCTAGATTAGTTGGAGAATGGGAAGTTGTAAAAATAGATGGTCAATCTAGTAATCAATATTTTGGTCCTGGTTACACTTATACCTTTGAGTTTGAAAAAGATGGTGATTTTGAATTTGGATATACTTATTCATATGGTTCGTATACCAATTCTTACAGCTCCAGTGGAGAATGGGAGTGGGAAAATAATAAAGAAGAAATTGAAGTTGAAATTAATGGTTATGTACTAGATTTTGAAATAATTAAATTAACTAAGAAAGAGCTAATACTGGAAAGTCAGAACGTTGGAGAAGAATGGGAATTTGAGAAGATGTAAATTTAATTCATTGAAATATTTTATGTCGATCTTTTTTGAAATTAACGTATTTAATTTTGAAATAAACGTTTGAAAAGATTAAATTAAAAATTCATAGTCTAGAAAATTAAATGTAATATACTTATTTGTGTTTCTTTTTTAATTTTTTTTTTCATAAATTTATATTATTAATAAATACACATGAATAGAAAAAATAACATATTACTATTAGCTGCTACCATGGTAACGGTTTTAAATTTTCAGAGTTGTTCTAAATATGATGAGAATCCTGCATTTTCTTTATCCTCTAAAAAATCAAGACTAGTTGGAGAGTGGGAAGTTGTAAAGGTTGACGGTCAAACATCAACCTATGATATAACTTTTGAATTTGAAGATGATAATGATTTTACACAATCTGTTTCATATACATACTCATATTATGGCCAAACTTACACTTATAACTATGATTATACCGGTACTTGGGAATGGGGAGATGGTAAAGAATCTATTGAAGTTACTATCGCTGGAAGTAAAGAAGATTGGGAAATAAGTAAATTAACTAAAGATGAGATGAAACTTGGGTATGATGGATTAGAGGTGGAGTTTGAAAAAATGTAATTTTACTTAATTTTAATATTATAGCCTCTTTTAAGAGGCTTTTTTTTTATGGAAAAAAAACTTGATATTTCATTTGACAAGTCCATTCCCAAGATTTTATTTGATAATAAATTAAATGTTGTTTTCAGTACTTATCAAGCAGGTAGGTTAATGATGATTGGCAGTTCTGATGGTTATAACATTCATCAAACTCCTGTTTCCTACAAAAAACCTATGGGTATTGCTGTGGAAGAAAATAGAATTGCAATAGCAAGTTTTGATGAAATATCTTTTTTCACCTCAAACGATCACGTAATTGAATCTTCAAATTTGAAAAAATTTGATCGTATGTATTTGTACAGAGCTTCTTACAATACCAATACGTTAGATATTCACGATATACATTTTGATAAAACAGGTCTCTGGGGAGTAAACACAATGTTTTCGTGCTTGTGTAAGTTTACTTTGTCTTCCAGCTTTACCCCAAAATGGAAACCTCCATTTATTTCTGAAATTGCTCCAGAAGATCGTTGTCATCTTAATGGATTAGCCTTAGAAAATAACGCTCCTAAATATGTGACTGCTTTAAGCTCTACGAATTATAAGGACGGCTGGAGAAAAGATATTATGAACACAGGAATTGTAATGGATGTTACTACCAATGAGATTTTATGTGAAAATTTAGGAATGCCTCACTCGCCAAGAATAATCGATGGCGAATTGTATTTTTTAGAATCGGCTAGAGGTAAATTATTTAAATGGAATGCTAAAACGAAAGAAAAAGAGCTGGTTTATAATTTCAAAAGATTTATTAGAGGAATCAAGCATTATAAAGGCATATTATTTATCGCGTTTTCTAAAATTAGAGAAAGTTCTAAATCTTTTCAAAAAGTAGAAGTTAAAGAAAACTCAACCAACGCTGGATTTACAATTTTTGATTTGAGAACTAAAACACCGTATGGTGAATTGCTATACAACACTACCATTGATGAAATTTATGATATAAATATTATTGAGGGATGCAAAAAACCTGGAATGGTGACTAAATCAAATAAAAATAATAAGAGTATAATAGTTACTCCACAAAATGTTTATTGGAAAAAAGTTAAAGATGAAAGTAATGAGTCAAAAGCCGTCTAAAGAAGCCAAAGCACTTTCGCTATTTTTAATGGCCTATAAATCAATTAATCCTGTCTACAAGGAAAAATCAAAAAGAATCAATAGGCTTTGGAATTTGGTGAAAAACAATGAATTACCAGTGGAAGATTATTTTAAAGAACTCAACAGTATCTTAGATTCTTATGGGGGCTACTTAGAAGTTGTGGAAAAAACAGTTAAATTTTATGTTGAAAAAACAGGAGAGTGGAGCCTCAATGGAGAGGATCAGTATTCATTAGATGCTCAACAATTTGTATCTAAATATTCAAAATCCTAAATGGGTTTTAATATTGTTCTTGTTGAACCAGAAATCCCCAACAATACAGGAAACATTGGAAGATTATCTTTAGCAGCTGGATGTAAATTACATTTGGTTAAGCCTTTTGGCTTTGAATTAAATGATAAAAGAGTAAAAAGAGCAGGTTTAGATTATTGGAAACACCTCTCAGTTTCAACCTATGAAAACTTGGATGATTTTTTTTTAAAAAATAAAGATGAGAAGATGGTTTTTTTGTCTAGCAAATCAGAAAATATTTACTCCACTATTGCTTTTGAAAAAAATATGTTTTTAGTTTTTGGTAAAGAGTCTGTAGGATTGAATGCGGATTTAATATTAAAAAATAAGAGCAATAGCTTTAAAATACCTATTTACAGTAAAAAGGTGAGAAGCTTAAATCTTGCAAACGCTGTTAGTATTGTCGTATATGAGGGACTTAAAAAGTTATACTAAAAAAAATCCTCATAAAATATAGTATATTCAATATCTCAAATTAATTATTTGGAACACTTAATTAAAAAAATCAATCAATTTAAAAATAAAGTAACCTACGGAAGTTTGGGAGAATTTGTTGCATCCATTGACATTAGTAAAATCGATTATAAAGTATTCATTAATGAACCGTTGAAAGTAGGAGGTTATGGAAGAAATATAATAACTGAAAGTCCTTTTGAGTGTGTTTTAATAAATTGGCCAGCCGGTGTTGAAAGCAGTGTTCATCACCACGAAGGTTTATTTGGTTATGTTTTAGTTCTTGAAGGTGAACTTGATAATGTTTCTTACAGAGAAGAAAACAACCAGTTGATCGAATATAAATCCGATAAATATATTGAAAGAGGAATTATGCCCGAACCAGACGGAGTAATTCACAAACTCGCTAATAAAAACATAAATAAAAGAGCAATAACTCTTCATTTTTATTATCCTCCCATAGAGACCTTCGAGGGAATGAGAATTTTTAATTTAAAAACTCAAACTATAGGTATACTAAGTAAGAATGCGAAATCTGCTAAATGGTCTAACGACCCTAACCAATTTAAATCCACCACAAATAATGGATTTCGATATATTTCTATGGATTTTATCAATAAAGATAAGTCTCATCTAATACAGAATATCTTTCCTAAACCTAATTCAATTTCAATAAATACTATGAATAGTAATTATTTTAATGAACAGGCCAAAAAATATGATTTTTCAGATTTTAATCAGCCATCAAGAAAGGCTTATATCAATGCTGTAGATGAGCTAATAGCCGAAGATTTGGTTAATAGTAATTCCTTGAAACATTTAGATATAGCTACTGGGACCGGAAGAAGAGCCATTAGAATTAGAGAGTTAAGTAAATCTAATTACGAGATAGTAGGTGTTGAGATTAGTAAAGAAATGTGTGAAATAGCAAATTCTAGAGGATTAAGAACTTATCATCAAGATTGGGCTAATGAAGATAATCACACAGGTGAAATATTTGACTCTGCCACTTTTCTTTACGCATTTGGTCATATAAGTAGTAGTAAATACAGGCTAAAATCTCTGAATAAATTAAATTCTTATCTCCATAAAGACGCACCATTATATATAGATTTTTTTAGTTTGAATAACGCAAATGAATGGGGACCATTAGCAAGAAAGACTTTTGATGAAAATAATTTGAATAAGCATGGATATGAATTAGGCGATGTCTTTTATAAAAAAAGAGGGTTTAATGAATTAGCCTTTTTACACTATTTTCAATTGGATGAAATTCTTAATTTATTGGAATTGACTGGATTTAGATTAGAGTGGGTTAAAAATATAGGTTATGCTAAAAATCCTGGTAAAATTGTGAATTCAGAAAACGAGGGAAATTTTTTAATAAAAGCCTTGAAAGTTTAATTGATAAAATAGCTGAATTTTCTGTAATCTATTTGTTCTTAGCTTCTTCGATTAATTTTGTTGCTTCTACATTCGCTTTTGCCAATATTAATTCAGCTTTTTTATTGCCTTCTAATTTTATATTTTCTGATTTTTTGACGGCAATCTTTAAAGCATCGTCTGATTGTTTAGTTAGATTCAATCTTAATTTTTCGGCTTCCTTATCTGCTTTTTTCTTCATTTCTTCTGCAGTTTTCTTAGCCGCAAGTTTATTTAATGGTGATTTAGCTTTTAAAACTAATTTATCTGCTTGTTGATAAGCTTCTTTCTTTACTTTAGATATTTCTCTTTTTATATTACTTTTTGCAGCCGTATTTTTGTTAATAGCTTCATTTATGAATTTAGCTGCTAAAGCTTCTGACTCCTTTTTAATTAAATCTGCTTTTTTTACTGCTTCCTTTAAAATTTGATTTGCTTTATCTTGAGCTTTTTCAAGTAATTCAGATTTTAAGTTTAATACTTGGTCTTTTACTGCATCGATTATTTTTTCTTTAGCATTTTTTTGATTCAAATTAAGACTTACCTCGTAATTCGGTTGTAGAAGAGTTCCGTTAACGTTTATTGATAAAGGAATTTTTTGATCCTCAATTGAGGGAGTTGATAATATATTATTTATTCCAGTTATTAGATTGTTGTTAACAAGAGCTACAGGTATTTCAGATTCAATAGTGTAATTAATCTCCTGGCTTAATGAAGTACTTCCATAAATTTCACCATTCAAATCTTTAAGTTTAATATTGGTAGTATCAAGTAAGAATGCACCATTTTTTATTTTAAATGAAATATTTAAGTCTTCAATATTGTTATTTTTTTCAATAATTTCAAAATTGAGTTTTTTCATTTTTTTAAATGCTGGATGATTTAAAATTTTCACATTTTTGGAACTTAGCTTGCCGTCAACTGTAAGTTGATTGTATATTGGATTATAATCCTGATCTAGCAACAAATTCATGTTTAAAATAGATGAGAAATTACCATCTAAGTATTTACCACTGGAGTATACTTTTTAACGTTATTAAAGTATAGAAATGACTCGTCAAAAGAAATATTAGATAAGTTCATATTCATTATTAAATTAGCTCTTGTTGTAGAAATACCTAAATAACTTCCGTCAATTTTAAGTGAACCACTTAAAAAATTCATTCCAATATTATTAAACCAAAGTTTTTTGTCTATTACTAGTAATTCTCCTTTTACATCTTTGATTTCAAGACTATCATAAATTAATTTAAGAATAGAGCTTTTAAAGCTGAAGTTTATATTGTCAGGAATTTCAAATAATTCACTAAGTGAATCACCATCAATTAAAACTTCTTGTTCAGTTTCAATAGTTGTGTCAACATATAATTGATCTATGTTAACCAAATTACTCATTAAATTAAAAGTGCCTGATATGGTGTCGTCTTTTAACGCATAGGATATATAGTTTTTCAATTCACCATTCATTTTAAAATCACTTTTACCAATCATTAAATTGCATTTATTTAATAAAAGTTTTTCGGGACTAAATTTAAAATTTAATTTATTTAATAAAATAGGGTAGTCTAGTTTTGAAGATTGATAATTTAAATCAGTAATGTCCAATAGACCGGAAGCATTAAATTCTTCAAAATTCTCATTTTCAATACTTGATAATGTACCATCTAATGTTATTTCAGAAGATATTAATCCCGAAATATCTTGACCTTCTAAGGGAATAACCTTTGCAATATCAGATAAATTAAATTTTGCTTCTAGAAAGCTTTTTATTTCAAGATCACTACTGAAATTAGTAGCAAACGCATTAGAAGAAATAGAGGAATTTAAAAAATTTAAATTTAATTTTTCAAGTCTGAAATCCAACAAGTCAAAATTGTCTCCACCTGGAAATTCCATTTGTAACCCAATATTTATATTTTCAACTGGACTGTTTAATTCTGGATACTTAAAATAAGCATCATCTACTTCAAGTTTCATATCAATTGCAGGAATTACTGTGTCATTGTAAATCCCTTTCAAAGTGGTTTTGAATTTGAATACTCCATCAGTATTAATTTTATCAAATTCTTTAGTGTAAGCGCCTGGTACAATACTAAATAAACTCTTAAAATTTTGATTTGTTGTAGCTATGGAAAGGTCCATGAGATAATCATCTCTTAGCATTTGTAACTTCCCAACGGTCTTTACTTGGAATTGGTTTAAATCTGCTAAACTTTCAGTTATGGTTACTTTAATATCCTCATCTATAAACGCAACCTCTCCGTTAAAAATTAATTTTAACCTACTATCATTTATATAATTTATTCTTTCATAACTTAAATCTAAATTGGCAACTTCTGATATGGTTTCCAAAAAGAATTTATCATCAATAATTGTAATACTTCCAAGATGATTAAAAGAAATTAATGTTAAATCTGTTGCATACAATGCGTCGTTATAAATAACGGTACCATTTTTAACTTCATAGTTTTTAATCTTAAGCTTAAAAGCAGTTGAAGACTCAACAGCATAATCTGTATTTTCAGTAGAACTGTCGCTACTATTATAAATGTCATAATTTGCTTTACCATCTTTTAAAACTTTTATGTGTAACCTAGGTTTATTTAAAAAAATAGAATTTATTTCATAGTTTCCATCTATTATGATTTTCCATAAATCCAAGTTTACTACCAATTGATCTAACTCTATAAGTTTTATATCTCTAAACGTATCTTTTCCAGTTAATGTTAGTTGGTTTAGCTCTAATTTTAAAGATGGAAAAGTTGAAATTAAACTTAGATCAATATTTTTAAAATCTAATTCGGCTTTTAAATTTTTATTGCTTTCTTCTTTTATTAATTTAATAATCTCGTCCTCATACCATGTCGGGATTATTAGAAGTGTAGATGTGGCTATGGTAGTTAAGACTACAACTATGCTCAATAAATATTTAAGTTTTTTAGACATGAAAATTGTTTTTCTTATGTAATTATACAAATCTTACCACTACTATTGCAGTGTAAAACTGCCTAATTATACATAATTTAATCTAGATATTATTTATTAGATTAAATTGTAAAAATATTTAATAAATAATAAGTAAATTAAAATTAATTATGATAATTAAATACCTCTATTTAGTTTTAATAAGTTTTGTTTTTTCCACTGTTGTTTACAGTCAGAATAATAAAGAAATTTTCACCATCTATTTAGTTAGGCATTCTGAAAAAGAAATATCTTCCAACATTAATCCTGAACTTACGAAATGCGGATACTTAAGATCAGAAAATTTGAGTTTTTTTTTAAAAGATGTTCCTTTAGACGCAGTTTACAGTACAGACTACCAACGGACAAAAAACACGGCTTTTCCAACAGCAAAATCTAAAGAATTAAAAATTAAATATTATAACCCTAACAAACTGGAGCAATTTTCAAAATTATTAAAAAACCTTAAAAAAGATGTACTTGTAGTAGGACATAGCAACACAACAGGTGTTCTTGCGGGTCTTTTAATTGGGGAAGAAATTGGAGAGTTTGATTTAAATATTTACAACCGTATTTATCAAGTTGTTGTCTCCAATGAAAATAGTCGTCTTCATTTACTGCATACCGCTTTTAAATGTGAAGATTGAATTGATTATTCTCTTTTATTTCTTAATAAATGATTATTTACTTTAAAAGCTAAACATTGTTATATTTATAGTATATATCATAAATCACAATACCATGTTAAGGAGATTTTTTTCATTTATTTTTTGTTTGATTTTTCTTTTAGGTTTTAGTTTTTCTCAAAATGTAGCTATTAATAATTATTCTGTTAATAGTGTTGGTCAAGTGCAATTATCTATTCAAGCACAAGCAGATAAATACTATGTTTTAAATGCTCAACATAGCCCTACCTTTAATTGGGTAACTTCCATAACTATGGGAGTAAACGGTACCATGGTAATTTCAGAACCTGCTGGAGCTTATCCTGAAACTAGTTACGCCATTATAGGACATGACATTTCAAACCCTGGAGATATTGATGGAGATGGTGTTGATGATGTAACTGAATTTAATAATATGCCCACAGATGCTCCAATAAATTTTGCAGATCCAATTTCTTTTATAGATGGAGCTACATCCATACCTGATGCCCAAACTTTTATGGATTTAGCTACGGTAAATAATGTTTCTTGGGCTCCTTTTTTAGACGGACAATTGTACGTGAAATTTGGAATACTTGACAGAGACGGACCACAACCAAAAATTTATTTCATTAACAGTAATACTTATGCCATACATGCTAATTTCTTTTCAGGAATAGGTGCAACTGTAATAGGAGACGATGGCTCTGGAGAAATTGTTTTTAACCCTAACGATATTTTACCTAACGGAGTAATTGGGAGTTATTCCTTCAATTTTTCTTTTGGAGACGCTAAGAGTTTTGAAGACACTCAAAGAACATTTGAATTATTAGCTGCAAACATGCCTTTTTTACAAAATAATATGAATCATTTTATTGGACAAGCAGACGAAATTTTACACAACAACCAATATGCTAGTGATTTTGTAGCGTCCAGAATTGATGTTGTCCTTGAGTCTGATGTTTTTGCTGAAATAAATTACATCCCCTTTCACGAAGCAGAAGGATACGGCTTTTTTAAACACATGAATCTAAACGAAACACCAGGTTCGAGAGATATAGTTTTGTATGATGCTTTACCAAACTCACTACCAAGAGTTGGTGGGATTATAACTTCCGTAATACAAACACCTTTGTCACATGTTAATTTGAGAGCCATCCAAGATAATGTTCCTAATGCTTACATTAAAGATCCTCTATCCATAGATTCAATTAATAATTTACTAGGAAATTACGTTTATTACAAGGTTGAAAATGATCATTTTCAAATAAGACAAGCCACATTAAGTGAGGTGAACAATTGGTATGAGGAGTTAAGGCCAACTGAGCCTCAGATTCCAATTCGAAATTTAAGTATGATACAAATTTTGCCATTGGACACCATAGAATTTGAAATGTCTAGTTCTTTTGGAGCAAAATGTGCTAACGTGGCAACAATGCGTTCGTTTGGTTTTCCTAATGGAACCATTCCTAATGGTTTTGGTATCCCATTTTATTTTTACGATGAATTCATGAAGTTTAATAATTTCTATCTAGAAGCTCAAGTAATGATAAATAACCCTGTATTTAACTCCGATATTAATTTCCGTACACAGAGGTTAAAAGATTTTAGAAAAGCCATTAAAGCTGCTCCTATGCCTCAATGGATGATGAATCAATTGCAAACTATGCATGATGCATTTACATCAGGTACTGCAGTAAGGTGTAGATCCAGCACTAATAATGAAGATTTACCAGGTTTTTCTGGAGCAGGACTTTATACTTCTAAAACCCAACATTTAGACGAAGGACATATATCTAAATCTGTAAAACAAATTTATGCTAGTATGTGGAATTTCAGAGCTTATGAGGAAAGAGATTTTTACCGAGTAGATCATTTTATCGCTGCAATGGGTATTTTATGCCACCCTAACTTTCAAGCAGAACAATCCAACGGAGTAGGAGTTAGTATAGATCCCATTTATAAAACAGACAGCACCTATTATTTAAACACTCAAGTAGGTGAGTCTTTAATCACCAATCCTGACCCCAATTCTGTACCTGAGGAAATTTTACTTTATCAAGATAGTACACAATCAGGAGGTTATCAAGTTTTGAGATTATCTAATTTAGTAAACCCTGGAGAATTGGTAATGGATCAAATATATCTAAATCAGATGAGAGATTACTTAAAAGTTATTCACGACGAATTTGCTTTGCTTTACGATGTTGTAGGCGCAAAAGGTTTCGGGATGGATATAGAGTATAAAGTAACTGCTCAAGACCAATTAGTAATTAAACAAGCAAGACCGTGGGTTTCCTTTTGGGCAGATATAAAAGCTAATAACGATTTGGGTTTTACAGAAATTATCAACCCATCAACTTCATCAACTCTGTCCAGTAATGAATTGGTGACAGCTAAAATTTCAAATAAAGGTCTTAATAACATGAATGATTTTGAAGTTACTTTAATGCTGGATGGTCAGCTTGTAGAAACCATTACTGTAATGGATACAATTAAGCCTTTTGAAAATGCTGATATACAATTTACAACCCCACAAAACTTTTCAATCGTTGGAGATTATGAAATCAATGGTATTGTCTATGATGTTGATGACGAATACGCTAATAACGATACTCTGAAATTCGTTTTAAGTAAATTACATTTAATAGATGCAGAAATTACAATTGATCAATTAACAGTTCTTTGTGACAATAATATTGAGGCAAAGGTAATTCTTAAAAATCATGGTGAATCTACTATAACAGCTGCTGATATTGAGGTTATTGTAAATGGTGTAGTAGTGGATATTTTAAATTTCCCCACCAATATACTTTTTCAAGATCAGGAGGTAGTATCTATAATCATCGATAATAATCTTCAACAAGTCAACAATAATATAACAGTTAACATATTAAATATCAATAATTTAAATGATTTAAACTCAACTAATAATTCATATAGTGCAACTACTAATTTAGATTCAGATTACGATGTGGTAACTTTATTTATAGATGCAGATAATTATCCAAGTGAAACTTCTTGGGAAATAGTTGAAAAGGGAAGTAATGAAACAATAGCTAGTGGAGCATTACAACCAAATACTCAGACATTTACCGAAGATATTTGTTTAGACTACGCCTCTTGTTACACACTACATGTATATGATTCTTATGGAGACGGAATTTGTTGTGATTATGGATTTGGTTTTTTTCAACTTAAATCTTCTGACGGAACTTTAATTCTTTATAATAATGGAGAATTTGATTATGAAGCTGAAGAGGTGTTTTGTCCAGATGGCACTGGATGTGGATTCACCGCTAATATCAATGTTGCCAATGCTACAGCTAATGATGGTATTATTTCTATTAATACCATTTCTGGAGTAAGCCCTTTTCAATACAGTATAGATGGAGGACAAACTTTTATTGACTCTAATTTATTTATCAATTTAGCACCCGGAGACTACGATATAGTAATTCAAGGAGCAACAGGCTTTTGTACTTATCAAGAATCAGTTACTGTGGAACATTGTACTTTTACATCTACAGACATTAAAACATCTGGTGTTTCTTCAATGGTGTCTGCAAACGGATCCATCGTAATTACTCCAACTTCTGGAATTAGTCCATATTTATACAGTATAGACGGAGGAAATAACTTTGTAGGTTCTAATACCTTTTCCAATTTAGCCTTCGGAACCTACAATGTAACAGTTAAAGACGCTTCGGATATTTGTATGTATGAGATTGGTGTCCCTATTGAAGTTAGAACCGACACTAGTAACTCTAACAATATATCCTTTAATGGAATTAACATATATCCCAATCCTTCAGAAAATTATTTTAGTGTAGAAGTAGAAACACCATCAGATATTAAAACAATTTTTATGTACAATATAACTGGACAGCTAGTTAAAACAATTAATTCGTTAACAAAAGATATTGATATTAGTGACTTGAAAAAGGGAACTTATCTAATTTCTATTTCCTTTTTCAATGGAAGACAGGAGTACTTTAAACTCGTAAAGAAATAGGTTTATTATTCAATTCTACTAATTCTACCATTTTTATAAAGTAATTTCAAATGAGATAATATTGCAGGTAATATATACCTATGTGATTGGTAAGTAATGTGATGTTTGTAAGCAACTTTTTGAAGAATTTTCATAAGAACTGGATAGTGTATATGACAAATATGTTGGAAGAGATGATGAATTATATGATGATTAAAGCCTCCAAAAAGGTGAGTTATAACAAAACTGTTTGTTGCATAATCTGAAGTGGTTAGTAGTTGGTGTTTTGACCAAGAGTATGGCATTTCTCCATTATTGTTAGGTTCGAGAAACTTTGAATTTTCTAACATATGAGAGGTTAATATGACAACTGCAATTGTTAAGCTAGACGAAATCATTAGCATTAAAAAAGCCCAAACACAAATTATTAATTCGTAATGTAGTATGCAATAGGAAATTAATACTAAATAAGTAACATAACTAGTTTTAAAAATAATCATTTTGAGGATTTCGTTAATTGGGAAAGGATGATTGTAAAAGCCACCTATTTTAAAAAAAAAACATCTTTAAAATCTCTGTAAAATATCCAACGAGGAATAAATATTGAATATATTAATGGCATATATAACCATTGAAAGCGATGGTATTTCTTGTGTTTGTCTTGTGGAAATATTTTAACAACTAAAGATTGTTGTATATCAGGGTCATAATGCATAATATTTGAATACTTATGATGCCCTTTTACATGGCGATTTTTCCAATTAAAAGAACTAAGCCCTAGAAAATCAAAAATATGCATAAATAATTTATTGTATTTGGTATTTTTAAAAAGAGCATTGTGAGCAGCGTCATGCCCAATATTTACTCCTAAAAATAAACTCCAAATTCCAAGAAAAATATAGCAAATAAAAAATTGATTTTGAGAAATTTTAAATAAAAAAGGAATAAAATATATTAAAATATATACTGTAAATAGCAGAATAATTTTTATGTACATTAATCTATTTCCATAAATAGAAATATTATTTGATATAAAGTAAGAATCCACCTCCTTTTTAAGGTCATTAAAAAAACCATCTTTTTCTGGTGGATATGTGATTTTTATATTATCTCTATTCATCTATTTTAAAAAAAAATAAAGTTGGATTTCAATTAAATATAGTGAATTTCGATAAAATTAATCCCATTTCTTTTCTCTAATTGCTTGTTATTAATTCAATAAATAAGTCCTTTTTAATAAATGAAAATAAAACATTAATTTAAGAATGTGAACTGAAGAATCTCAATTTTAGTATTTTTAAAATATGAAGGTATTGGTTACTGGTGCAACTGGTTTTTTGGGCTTTAGGTTAGTTGAAAAACTAAATGAGGATGAAAATATCTTAGAGATTACTGCAACTGGACGGACCATCAAAAAATCTCATTTTGTCAAAAGTGATAAGGTAAAATATATTACTGGAAATTTAGTAGATTCTGAATTTGTTAACGAGATAACTCATAATGCTGAAGTTGTCATTAACTGTGCAGCTCTTTCATCTCCTTGGGGGAAATTATCTGACTTCAAAGAAGCTAATATTCTCAGCCAAAAAAATCTTATTCAGTCTAGCACACGAAATAAGGTTAATAAATTTATTTTTATCTCATCACCAAGCGTCTATTTTGAACCTATAAATAAATTTAATATTTCTGAGAATGATCCTCTTCCAAAGCAGTTTGTAAATAATTATGCTAAAAGTAAATTTGAAGCAGAAGAATTATTAAGAGCATCCAGTATACCCTATGTTATTTTTCGACCTAGAGCATTAATTGGTAGGGGTGATCATGTTATCATGCCAAGACTGATTAATGCATTTGATGAAAATAAGCTGAAAATTATAGGTAATGGTGAGAATTTAGTAGACCTAACTCCTGTATCCAATGTAGTGGATGCTATACTTTTATCAATAAATAATGAACAAGCTCTAAACCAAACTTTTAATATATCTAATGGCAGCCCAGTTAAACTGTGGGATAAAATTAACTATGTCTTAGAAAGACTGGGAAGAAAAAAAATCAAAAAAAAAGTTAGTTACAAATTGGCCTTTATTGTTGTTTTTTTAATTGAATCCATTTCAAAATTATTTAATTTAAAAGAGCCTGCAACGACAATATATAGTATTGGAATTCTTTCTAAATCTTTTTCACTTAATATAGATAGGGCAAGAGAAATTCTTAAATATCACCCCAAACAATCTATAGATGAAGCGATCGACGAATTTATATTATGGTATAAAAAAAATAACAATTGATTGAAGTTAAATTACACTTAGGTTATTCGGGGTTTTGTTTGGCCAAAGAACATCATACCATTAAAGGAGGTGGGAATATAGATGTGAAATTCAATGCTCTTTGGGGGCTTATTCAACACCCAAGTAAAGGCTACATATTGTTTGATACTGGATACACTCAAAGATTCTTTAAAGCAACTAAAAAGTACCCAAATAAGTTATACGCAAATTTAACTAAGGTAGTTCTTAAGGAAAGTGAGGAAGTAAAACAGCAAATGAAAGAGAACAAGATTGAATGTAAGGATATAAAACATATTATTATATCTCATTTTCATGCAGATCATGTTGGTGGATTAAAAGACTTTGAAAATGCTCAAATTCATGTTTCCAAAGCAGCTTTAGACCAGGTTAATAAATTACCAAAGCTATTGGCTTTTAGTAAAGGAATTCTAAAAGAACTACTTCCAAATAATCTTAATTCTAGAGTCTCTGTAATTGAAGAAAATTCCTTAATAAGTAAAGACTCAATTTTCAACAATAAGTACGATTTATTTGGAGATGGGTCACTAATAATTTACAATCTTACTGGTCATGCTGCAGGGCAAATAGGTCTTTTATTAGAAACAAAAAAAAATAAATATTTTTTAGTTGCAGATGCCTGTTGGAACATCAAAGCAATTCTTGAAAATAAATTACCAAGTCCTATTGTTAGACTCTTTTTTGATTCTTGGAAAGATTATAAAAAGTCAATTTTAAAAATAAAAAAATTTCACGAAGAAAATAGTTCTGTCAAAATCGTTCCAACTCATTGCGCAATAACAACTGATAAATTAGTCTCTAATACATTTTTTTCTAATGACCTTTAAGCTTAAGATTATATATAATTTACTGGAAATTAAAATTCTTAAGTTTTTATTCAAGAATAATATTAGTAAAATTCAAAAAATTAAATGGAATTACTTTTTAAAAAAAATAAATCAATCTCCATTCTATCAGAGTTTTATTGGAGGTTCTTTCAGAAATTTCCCTGTCTTAGAAAAAAAAGATTTTTTAAAGAATTTTGACCTAATTAATACTAAATCTATAAAATATTCAGATGCTGTTAAAGTTGCACTTAAAGCTGAAAACACTAGAAATTTCAAACCAAGTATTAAGGGAATAACTGTTGGGTTATCAACAGGAACCTCAGGAAACAAAAGTGTTTTTTTAGCCAGTGAAAATGAAAGAGCTTATTGGGTTGCTGCTGTTATAGACAGAGTAATTGGATGGTCGTTTAAAAAAAGAAAGATTGTTTTTTTTTTAAGAGCCAATAGTAATTTGTATGAATCTGTAAATTCAAAATTAATAGATTTTAATTTTTTTGATTTATTAATCCCAAATGAAATCAATTTGCAAAAATTACAAGCTTTAAACCCAACAATTTTAGTTGCTCAAACCAGTATGCTTTTGGTTATAGCTGATGCACTAATAAATAAAGGTTTAAAAATAAATCCAGAAAAAATCATTTCAATTGCAGAAGTCCTTAGTAAAGAAGATAAGCATTATTTAGAAAAAATTTTCTCAAAAAAAATTCATCAAGTATATCAATGTAATGAGGGGTTTTTGGCTCATACTTGTGAAAAAGGTAATCTACATTTTAATGAAGATCTTTTAATTATAGAAAAAGAATATATAGATAAAGAAAAGAAGAGGTTCTTTCCAATAATTACAGATTTAAATAGAACAACTCAACCAGTTATTCGATACAAATTAGATGATATTATTCACGAAAAATTGGATTGTCAATGCCAACTCAAATCAACAGCAATTGAAATGATTGAGGGAAGAAAAGACGATGTTTTAAAATTACTTAACATAAATGGGGAAGAAGTTATTGTTTTTCCTGATTTTATGCGGAGAGCTATTGTTTTCTCAGACGATAACATTGTAAACTACTCATTGACACAGGTTAATGAAAATGAACTCAACTTATTTGTAGAGGGTGAAATACAATATTTTAAAAAAGCTAAAAATTCAATTTTAGAAATTTTGAAAAAATTAAAAGTTTCAAATATTATAATTAATTACAATAAAAAGCTAGATCATATAAAAGGCACCAAACTAAGAAGAATTAAAAATGAATTTAAAAACTCCAATTAAAATTACAGGGATAGGAAAGTACTTGCCTAAAAAAAAACTTTCAGAGGATTTAGAAGTCAATTTTAATATTCCAAATGGATGGTCAGATAAAAACTCTGGTGTCCAACAAAGACATTGGACAGACGCCGAAACCGTAGGGTATATGGGGGCAAAAGCTGCACAGCAAGCACTAGATTATTCTAATACGAATATTAAAGAAATAGATTTACTAATTTCTGCAGGAGCAAGTTTTGATCATATTATACCCAATCAATCGTCAGTTATAAAAAGTCAAATTAAGGATGCTGATGAGTACAATTTTCCAGCCTTAGACATCAATACAACTTGCTTAAGTTTTTTAACTGCATTTCAATATGCAGCTCAAGTTATGAATGAAAAAACTAAGAAAATATTAATTGTTTCTTCTGAAGTATCATCCAAGCATTTAGATGAAAACAATTGGGAAACCTTAACATTGTTTGGTGACGCAGCTGTAGCTGTAATAGTTGAATTCGATGCTAGTAATGAATCTTATTTAATTAAAAGTGAACATCGTACCTATTCTAAAGGAGTTAACCTTACAAAAATTGAGGGTGGAGGTATAAAAAAGCCTTTTAAATTCTTCCCATATGACAAAGAATTACATAGTTTCCAGATGAAAGGAAAAAACTTATTAAAGCTTGCTAATATTGAATTGCCAAAATTTATAGATGAATTTTTTAAGAACACTGATTATGAGATTCAAAACTTAGACAAGATAATTCCACATCAAGCCTCAAAGTTAGGCCTATTGCTATTTAAAAAAATGTATTCTTTAAATAATGACATTGTATTAGAGACATTACACAAATACGGAAACTGTATTGCTGCTTCTATTCCTTTAACATTTGTAGACGCAATAGAAAATCAAATAATTAAAAGAGGTGATATTTGTTTACTTTGCGGAACTTCAGCGGGATTTGCCATAGGGGGTCTACTTATTAAGTACTGATTTTATGGTATTTAAATTATTTAAAGAATTATTTTCGATCCATCCAAAAAATATGAGATTTCCATATTTTAAGAGGATTTTAATGGTTTTAATAATGGTTCCATTCTTCACCTCACTTTTTATTATTAATAACTTTTTTCTGCTAGTAGACCATCTTTTATTTTCTAGATTTAAAAAACTAAATATTAAAGAGCCAGTATTTATTGTTTCTATGCCAAGAACAGGAACAACTATGCTTCTTCATCTTTTAACATCGCTAAAAAATGAATATACAACTATGAAATTATGGGAGTTGATTTTTGCTCCTTCTATAACTCAAAAAATAATAATTGTAAATTTTTTTAAAATTGACTTTAGAATAAATTCAATAATAAAAAAAGCAGTAATACTTATCTCAGATAAAATTTTTAAAAATTTGGGTTCTCTCCACAATACAGGATTAGAACAACCTGAAGAAGATGAGTTGGTTTTATTATGGAATTTATCGTCTCCATATCTTCAATATTTTTATCCTGAAAGCAATATTTTTGATCAACTTTTAAACTTTGATAGTGATTTAAATACTAAAAAACAAAATAGAATAATGATAAAGTATTTTAGACATGTACAAAGACATAATTACGTGTTTAATAGAGAAGGAAATAAAAAATTTTTATCAAAAAACCCTTTTATGATGAGTAAAGTGAGATCTCTTTATTCTCATTTTAATGATGCAAAGGTTTTAACTATAAATAGATGTCCAAATCTTGTGATTAATTCGACTGTTAACTTAAGTGAACTGTTATTTAGCACCTTTTCATCTGTTAAATTTAAAGATGAATTAAAAGTGAAAATTGAATCTGTAATTAAGGAATGGTATTTTCATTCTCATGAGATTTTCAATTCAAATGAAAACATAAACCATCTTTATTTAGATTTTGAAAAATTGATAAAAAAAGATGAAACTCATTACAAAAACTTATTTGAATTTTTAGGGTTAGATGCTAAATATATATCTCATATATTGAATAAAAACAATCAAAAATATAAGGCGAAACCCAAGAAATTTTACCAGATAAAAAAATATTTAGAAGGTGATGATATTCCTTTTATGAAAAAATATTATAAAGAAGTTATTTAAGTTTTTTCGACAAAACTTGATCATATACTTTTGCAAAATTTTCTTCTAACTTCTTTGCTTTTCTAATTGACGGATTTGTTGCTGTGAGAGTTAGAATAAACTTGATTATGCTTGATTTAATAATCTCGTTAAAAGAAAACCATCTGTAACCAAAACCTACTGTTGTATCGAGGTTATGAACCTCATGCCAAAAAAATGGTGGATTGTAAAGTATATCACCAGGTTCTAATATGACGTGCCAACCTTTAGCTTTTTTGAAGATATCATCTGGTTTTTTTGAACTAACACCACTTCTAAAGAAAATAGAATTGTCTACTTTAGGTTGTAATAATGGATTATAATAGGTGTCGTAAATAAACCATTCTTTTCTTCCATGAATTTGCACAAATAAATTCGACCCAACGGCTGAATGTATAGAAGTTGAAGTATTTTTCCCTCCAATAAAGAGTTGATGCTTTGAACCCTTAGGTTTTGAATTTGAGAAATTTAAAAGCCAATCATTATCAATGTCTTTTAATAACTCAGGATTCTTATCTAAAATTGGACAAAATCGAACATATTCTTTACTTCCAGCTTGCATCATTTCAATAAATTCTTTAAAATTCACTAAACTGGTTTCACTGATTTTATTTGATTCAAGACCTTTTACTGACGCATCAAATAAAATAACTTTAGTTTCGCCGTAATTATTTTTAAAAAAATTCGGACTCCATTTATTAAAAGCTGGCCATTCTTTTGCTGCACCTTTAAATACCACAGGTTGGGGATTTTTAAAATATCTTTTATGAAAGTCTTTAGCAGTTACATTGGTTTCCACATTGACATTAGTAAATCTCTCATTTTCGTTTAATACTATTTTAGATGCAATTTTTGTAGATATATTTAAACGTCTTTGTTCTAACGATTTTATCGAAGTAAAGTGTTCAAGTAACCACAATAAATTGTATGTGTTTTTATATTTTAATTGAGGATTGCTATTTGAAGACATTGAAATTTTCGTTAGCTAATAATTTCTCATTTAGAAACTTCATGAAGATGTAATATACAATCTTTAAAAGATTTTTCTTACATAATTTATAAATAAATTTCTTTAATTTAACAGACTAAAATGAATTTTTCAACTGTTTTTTATGTTGTCAATTTTTAATGATTAATACTTGAGTTTTGAAGCAAAGAAAAATACTATTATTATTATCTAATGGTTTTGAAATATTAGAGGCAAGCGCTTTTATTGATGTTATGGGATGGAACCTGGAAGAAGGTAATAAAACTACAAGACTATTTACGGCTGCAATGGGAAACGAAGTTAGTAGTTCATTTAATATGTATTTCAAAGTTGATTTTACATTAGATAAAGTTGATGTTGATTTTTTTGATGCCTTAGTAATTCCTGGAGGATTTAAAAGTTATAATTATTACGAAGATGCTTACAGCTCTGTTTTTTTAAATTTAATTCAGAGATTTAAAAATCAGAATAAAATTATAGCATCTGTTTGTGTTGGTGCACTTCCTCTTGCTAAAAGTGGTGTTTTAAAAAATAAAAAAGGAACCACTTACAATAATGCAGAGTATTTAAATACTTTAAAAAAACATGATGTTGTTTTATCTGAAAAATCAATTGTAATTGAATATAAATTGATTACTTCTAATGGTCCGTCCACTGCAATAAAAGTAGCATTTATTTTACTTGAAATGTTAACAGATAAAGAAAATACATTAAAAATTAAGACTTTAATGGGTTACTAAATTTTATTCTAAAAATGAAATTCATGTAAAAAATTACCACATCACTTTTTTAGTTCTAGCTTAGAATTATCCTTTACTTTGCTTAAGAAATTGTTTTTATGAAAAAAATAAAATTATTCCTTTCAGTTTTTTCAATATTTCTTTTAAATTTTTTTTATTGTCAATCATTTACGTTTCAACAATCGATACAATCTTCGTCAGATGATGCCGAAGAAAAATTTGATGGTTCTTACGTGACTACTTCTAGCTCTGATCTGGAAATGATGTATGATTCTTGGAATAGCCAAGGAATTCAAACTGTAGGCTTGAGATTTGATAACGTTACCATTCCCTCAAATTCTACAATCTTAAATGCGTACATTCAATTTACAGCAGACGGAAGCAGTTCAGGGAATATGATTATCAATATCAAAGGGGAGAATACCGGATACGCTTCCTCCTTTGCAAATTCTACAAATAACATCTCAAGTAGAAATTTAACTCTTTCAGATGTCTCGTGGAATCCAGCTTCAAATTGGAATAATAATGCTGCTGGTTTGGCACAAAGGACACCTAACATATCTGCCATAGTAAGCGAGGTTATCACATCAAACAGTTGGCAGAGCGGAAATCCAATTTCTTTTATCCTCACAGGCACAGGCAACAGTTCAGACCTTAGGGAAGCTTATTCATTTGATGGTAGTTCTTCGAAATCTGCTATGCTAACAATAGAATACAATCCTAATATTAATACTGATTTAGCAGTATCTTCTATAAATTCTCCTGGAAACAGTATTTACCCCGATTCTTCTTCTTTAATAGAAATTAGTATTTTGAACTACGGTGTTTTAACTGCCAATAATTACAGTTTATCTTATTTCATTAATGGAAATTTGATTGCTACAGAATACGATACCATTCCCTTGATATCAGGACAGACTACAAATTATACATTTAGTCAACCAGCTAATTTATCTACGCTAGGCACTTATTCTTTAAGTGCTCTGGTTAGTATTGCTAATGATCAAGACACCTTAAATGATGTTTTCACAAAATCTGTTGAAGTTGTTAACGAAGTAGATTCTTTATTTTTTAATTCAGGAAGTTCTTGGAGATTTTTAGATTCAGGGGTAAATCCAGGAAGCACATGGAAAGATTCCTCATTTAACGACTCTTTGTGGAATGTAGGAACAGGACATTTTGGTTTTGGAGAAGGTGATGAGCAAACCGTTCTAAATAGTGGATTAGCAACTTACTACTTTCGTAAAAAAGTAAATGTTTCTAACATAAACGAGATAAACACCCTCTATTTCCATATGATTCATGACGATGGAGGTGTGCTTTATATTAATGGACAGGAGGCTTTTAGAACGGAAATGATGCCCTTAACAGCAATTGGTCATTATACTACTGCAAGACAAAGTTCGAACGCTTCAAATGAGAATAGCTATTATACTTACAAAATTGATTCCGGTTTATTGGTAAATGGATTAAATACATTTGCTGTTTCTATTCACAACAGAAGTAATTCCGACGATGATATTTCATTTAACTGCTACATAGATTCTAACTATTTATACGACTTAGACGGTCCCTATGTTTTTTACGACGGTGGCAATATTATAATAAATGAAATTACTCCAAATGGCCTAGAAACTAACACTTATTCAACCATATTAGGTTTACAATTAACTTGTAATTTACCGCACATGGGAACAAGCTTTTCATTTAATTTAAAACCTCAAATTAATATTGAACCCTCTACATATGTTTCCAACCCTTCAAAATTTTTATCTATATCAGATTTTGATGGACACATAGAAGGATTTACGATGTTGCTAAGAGGTGAAGGAGTTATTGATAGTAATTTTAATTGGATTTATGGAGACGGGCATTTAATTATTAGTGGAGACTTATTTGACCGTGGATTTCATATTACGGAATGTATGTGGTTATTATATAAACTTGAAGCAGAGGCAGCTAATGCTGGTGGAAAAGTACACCTAATAATTGGTAATCATGAAATCATGAATTTAACCGATGATTGGAGGTATGTAGAAGTTAAATATTTTAATAATGCTCACTTAATGGGTAAAAGAATGTCTGAATTATACGGTTCCGATACAGAGCTAGGCCGATGGCTTAGATCAAAAAATATAATTGAAAAGATTGGTGATTACGGTTTTTTACATGGTGGAATAAGTCCTCAAGTATCGGCATTTAATTTAAGTTATGATGAAATAAATAATTATGGTAGACAGGAGATGAATGCCATACCATGTGGTAATTTAGCTTGTAATGTGGTAAATGGAAGTGATGGTATTTATTGGTATAGGGGTATGGCTTACAGTCAATTAACTCAAGCGGAAGTGGATGATATTTTAAATGATTTTGGAGTTAAACGTGTGGTTATAGGACATACAAAAGACAACACCATTAGATCGTTATATAACGACAAGGTCATGGCTATTGATATGTATCACGTAGATAATTTTAATAACGGATATATGGAAGGTCTTCAATTTGAGTTGGGATGTTTTTATCTATTTCATACCGACGGAATTAATAATAACTATAATTTGATTGGAAATTGTGATTCTTTAACTTCTAATTTAATTGAAATTAATGAAGATGGTCATTTGAAAATTTACCCAAATCCAAATACTGGTATTTTAAATATTGAAATCCCAAGCAAGGACTTATTCTATTACAATTATACAATAGTAGATGTTGTCGGAAAAGTAATTTCTGATGGTAAGATAAATTCAAAAATAACTGCTGTTAATATCAATGATTTTTTAGATGGTAAGTATATTTTAACGCTCCAAAATTCCAAGGAAATGATTTCAGGATATTTTGTTTTAAAACGTTGACAAAATAGCGTAATAGAAGTTGAATAATATCATTTTTTGAAGTATTATTTATTCATTTCAAACATCAATCACAAATTTCTTCTTTATGTGTACATTTGTTATGATATTAATTTAATAGCTTTTGGAAATTAAATACATAAACAGGAAAACTAAAAAAATTCATTCAGAATCTCCGCCTGCAGAAGGTTTGTTAAAGTTTTTGTACGATAATCCATTTGGTAATACAGCTATTTTACCTCTTGTCAAAAGAAAGCTAATTTCTGCTTTTTACGGTAGGATTATGGATAAGCCCTCATCTAGTGAAAAGATAGAAAAATTTGTAAATAAATTGGGAATAGATATGTCGGAATCTCAAAAGAATATTACAGAATTTAAATCATTTAACGACTTCTTTTATCGTAAATTAAAAACAACAGCTCGTCCTATTAGTAAGGGATTTGTGTCTCCTGGAGATGGCAGGCTGTTAGCTTTTGAAAATATTATGGATCTGCAAAATTTTTTTGTAAAGGGAAGAGGATTTACTCTAACAGAGTTTTTGAACGATAAAGAAACGGCCAAAAAACATGAAAATGATTCTTTAATTATTCTTCGGTTGGCCCCAAACGATTACCACCGATATCATTTTCCAACTGATGGAAATGTGTCAAAAACCAAGAAAATAAAAGGAAGTTATTTCTCTGTTTCTCCTTATGCTTTAGCGGGTAATTTTACTAAAGTATTTTGTGAGAATAAGCGTGAATATGTTACACTATTTTCTAAAGAAAAAGGTGAAATAATATTAGCACCTGTTGGGGCAACAATGGTAGGAAGTATTTTTGAAAGCTTTACCCCAAACACTAATGTTAAAAAGGGAGACGAAATGGGGTATTTTGCATTTGGTGGTTCTACGATTGTAATTTTGGTAGACAAAACAAAAATCAAAATCGATGCAGATCTACTTGAGAATACCAAAAACAAAATGGAATCTTATGTAAAAATGGGAGAATCCATAGGTAAATAAAAAAGTATTTTATCTTCTTAATCTGAAATGTTTCATATTTACTAATATTAATTTATAAAATATAATTTTAATTCTCAAGTCTAATAACTTCTATAATTTAAAGAAATTAGTAAAATATTATTTATGAAAAAACAGTTTTATTTCCTATTGATTTTACTTTCATTTTTAAATTTATCTACCGCTCAAAAAGAAGTTAAAAAGCTGTCAGAAAATGAAAATAAGCGGTTATTAGATAATCAAACAAAATGGGAAAGTAAGTTTGAGATAGAATGCTCCATTAGAGCATTAGAAGTTGAAAGCGACTCTATATGTTGGTTTACAGGTAATAAAAATAAATTTGGATTTACTGAAAATTTTGGAAAAACCTGGAAAGAATTAAATATTAAATACGATACGTTTAATTTAGAATTTAGATCCATTTCTGTGACTACTAATTTTGTTTTTATTTTATCAGTTGGTTCGCCCGCTTTACTATTTAAAATAGATAAAAAGACGCTTAACTATAATTTGGTATATGAAGAAACTGGCGAAAAAACTTTTTACGATTCCATGCAGTTTTGGGACGATGAAAACGGGATTGCAGTTGGTGACCCCACAGAGAGTTGTATGAGTATTTTGCTAACTAAAGATGGTGGTAATACATGGAATAAACTAGCATGTGAAAACTTACCATTTGCTAGGGTAGGAGAAGCTGCTTTTGCGGCTAGTAATACCAATATAAGTTTGATAGATAAGATGGCTTTTATTGTTACTGGAGGAGAAGAAGCAAATGTATTGGTAGGTAGTCAATATGGAAAAACTTGGAAGAAATATAAGTCACCAATAGTACAAGGAGGAAAAATGACAGGAATTTTCTCTATTGATAATTTATCTATAAATTCAGCAATTATAGCTGGTGGTGATTGGACTACAAAGGAAAAAACAGAAAAAGCAATGGCAATTACAAAAGATGGTGGTCTTAGTTGGCAATTGATAGAGAATAATCCTGGATATATAAGCTGTATTCAATTTATCCCAAAAACAACAACTTTAGTTGGTTGTAGCACTACTGGAATCTACCACAGCAATAATTACGCAGAGACTTGGTTAAAAGTGAGTGAAGAAGGCTATTATAGTTTTCGAATTTCAGAAAATGGGGAGCATCTATACTTTTCTGGACAGAATAAATTAATGAGTCTTGATAAGTCTACTTTGCTGAGAGAATAACTTTAATATGTTAAATATGCTATTTGCAAGAACTTTTATAATTGTTGGAGGAATGTTGGTTATTTCATCAATCACAGCGAAAATAAATAGACTATTTGAAACTTCATTAGAGATGTGGATGACTATTATTTCGTCATTTATATTATTATTTGCTTTAATGATTTTTAATGATTCTTTTCCGCTTAATCTCATTTTAGTTGCTTGCTTTTCTGCTGTAATTGGATGGCAAATTGGCCCTACAATTAATCATTTTGGAAATAGGTTTAAAACAAGAAAATATTTCAAATCAAAAGGAATAAAAATCAAGAAGAGACAACAATTGACTGCAGCTCAAAGAATTGAGTTTCAAAACTCAATTGATTTAAAAAAATATCAATCAGAGTGGCAGAATATTATCTTTAAAGCATTATTTACCACGGCGCTTGCTGTATTTTGTAGTGCAGGATTGGTATTTTTTACGAGTGTTGATTATGGTTTTCTAGGATGGGTTTTATTTATAGTATTATCGTTGTTAGTCGTAATGGGATTTTTGAATATGTTCTTTTTCAAATCCAAATTATTCTCACTTTTGAGACCTTATATTGGAGCTGTAATATTTACATTATATCTTCTTTATGATTTTAATAGATTGGAAAAAATGAAAGCAGATGAATCTTGGGGTTCTGCCATAGAGATTGCAGTTAGTATCTATCTTGATATAATAAATTTGTTTTTAGATTTATTAGCAATTCTTGTAGAAACTGAATGATATATCTTGTATTGAAAATAAAAATATTTAAGCTAAGTTATTTTAGTTACACATTCATTGTTAAAGAATAAGTATAATCATGAAAAAACTATCAATTTTCCTCGTCTTTTTCATAATACTAAATTCCTGTAAAGAAAAACATGAAAAAATCATCACTTTAAAAGATTCAAAAAATAATTTCACCTCAATATATGTGTTATGTATGAACATAATA
>Ga0115571_1000526_pt1 | contig 28520 bp, 14 predicted proteins | sample COGITO_mtgs_1205_FD_87293 | JGI IMG/M metagenome (GOLD analysis project Ga0115571, IMG submission 87293) | Pelagic marine microbial communities from North Sea - COGITO_mtgs_120531 | ecosystem: Environmental > Aquatic > Marine > Epipelagic | place: Germany:Helgoland, sampling site Kabeltonne...
GAAGGACCGCGTTGGAGGAGGGGCTGAAGGGGGCCATCGAGGCGCTTCGCCGGGCGCAGGCTGACCAGATGGCGGCTTCGGCGGACCTGGACTGGGTCGAGGGGCGCGGGGACGGGGATCGATAGGCTCTCGACGAGCGTGTGTGTGTTATGCTACGTTGCTACCCTAGTTTGCTACTTTCACGTCGCCGCTTGTCAGCTCTGTTCCTTGTTCCGGGTCAGGTAGTTGGGATCGCGCCTGAATTTGTGTAGGAATTTATTGAACCAGTTGTCGATGACGTTACCCACCCCGAGCCTGTCGTCGCCGATGAACGACTCCATGTACCTGAACAGGTCCATCGCGACTCGCTTTGCGAATTCCTCTTTGCTCCCCAGCACCTGCTGTTCCTTCCCCACCACCTCGGCCGTGGGTTCGACGCTTACCCCGATTTGTGCGTTCGGCCCCACCGTTCCGTCGGGATTGAGGGGCCAGTTCAGGGGGAACACCTCCGACGGTTGGACGTTACTGACGCAGCCGCGGTACTCCCACGGCGAGTTCCCGGCCTGGACGTACAGGACCAGCGCGCTGTTGTTGTCCAGTAGGTTCGCGTTGGGTATGAACAGGCAAACGTCTCGGACATCGTGATAGGCACCCTGCAGAAGGGGCGCGAGGTCGAGGGTCCAATGCGTGGCGTCGGCGCGCGCGAAGGAGTCGCTGCTTATGACGAAGGACTTGCGCACGAACACCGCGCCGAACAGCATCGGCGGCGGTGCCGGCACGAGAGCCATGGGTTCGGGTGTCTTATCTGAACCCTCTGTCGCGCGCAGGTGGTAATGAAGAAGGTCGAGGAAGTTTCTCGTGCCTTCTTCTTCGGCTGACGCGACGACGATGCGGTATTTGCAACACGTTTTGGATCTCAACACCGACGCGACGCGTGCCCACGTCGCGCCATCGCTACGCTATTCATCCACATCCACCAATCTATCGGCCTACTTCTCCTTCTTCTCCTCCTTCTTCTCCTCTGTCGTCTCGGGCTTGCCTCGGCTTGCGATGAACCCGAGCTGGACGAGGAATTCGGGCGCGCCCCGCGTGAACTTCCTCGGCACGAACGGCAGCGCGACCGCCATGACGCCGATGCCCCCGATCACGTACAGCGTCAGGTATCTCCAGTACGAATTCTCGTCCAGCGCGAGCTCCGCGCTCCAGTGCACACCCGCGACAGCCGCGCCGAGCAGCACGTGGTACCACTTCAGAACCCTCAGCTTCTTGGGGATCAGCTTCATGTAAATCAGCGCCAGCTCTCCAAGGATGAACCAAGTGAGGAACAGGTACGCCACGCCGTTCCACCCGATGTGCTTGGCTCCCGCGGCCAGGGGCAGCCACATGGCGTACTGCACAGCCTCGTGCACGAACGACTCCTCCGCCACCCTCTTCTCCAGGTATTTTGGGAAATGGGAAGCCACCGCGGCTGCGTCGCGGAAGGAGTCGTTGCGCTTCATCGCGAACCCGACCGATCTACCAGAGACGACGCGCGTGCTCTCCCTTCTGCGCCAACCTTCACCCCCGGATCACCGACGGTCTATATCGCCGCGGACCTCGTCCAACTCGTGCTGCTGCGTCTGGATCCCCAGTGGTGCGCTATGCCGATAATACCTAATAAAAGTTTTACTGTATGTATCCTAGTCATTGGCAAGGATTTTTAATAACACTTTTAACACCAATAATCACCACGTCCAACTGTTTGCCTGTAGCACCATGTCCAGCTCAAAATTGGTACCCTCGACGTGCTCCTTCAAGAGCTTCCTTCACGCTGTCCCCGAGCCCTCTCTTAAACGCGCGTGACAACACACCGCAACACTAAACAAGATGGGGTGAGTTACCATGCCGCACCCTCACGCCCGTAGCAGCGCCGTGACGCCGGATCCGCGCGCCCGGACCCTTCGCGAGGCGCGGTTCACCGGTTCGCCCGACGGGGCGGGATCCGGGGCCGCCCGCCATCTAGGGTCTGGATGCCCGGACGAGGCGTCCCGGGGACGGTTCGGGACGACGACGAGGGCGCGAGACGCTCGGGGGCGACTCTTTTCGATTCGGGCACCTCGTCCGGCCATCGATGAACGTCGTTCCCGGGTCGATGCGCCCGCGGCGGCGTCCCCGCGCCGTCCGTTCGCCCGTGATTTTCGTTTTAGGGTTCGGGTATTTTCCAGGAAATAACCCGACCCTCTCAGCGTCGGATCGACCCTCCCGCAGCGCCCCGCGACCGATCGCTGACCTTCCGCTTCCCTCCTGTCCTCCCCTTGTGATTCAACAGTAAGACTCGTGGTCTTGGAGCCGGTCGTAAGCTGCGCAACCTGCGCCGCGAGCAGCGCTGGGCGGACAAGGACTTCAACAAGGCGAACCTCGGTTCCGAGTGGAAGAAGCCCTTCGCCGGCTGCTCCCACGCCAAGGGCATCGTCCTCGAGAAGCTCGGTATTGAGGCCAAGCAGCCCAACTCCGCCATCCGTAAGTGCGTGCGCGTTCAGCTCATCAAGAACGGCAAGAAGATCGCCGCCTTCGTGCCCCGCGACGGTTGCCTCAACTTTGTCGACGAGAACGACGAGGTTCTCATCGCCGGCTTCGGCCGTAAGGGCCACGCCGTCGGCGATATCCCCGGTGTGCGTTTCAAGGTGGTGAAGGTGGCGGGTGTGGCTCTCTCCGCGCTCTTCCGCGAGAAGAAGGAGAAGCCCCGTTCTTAAATTGCTTGGGTTTGGGGGGAGGCGCGAAAGCTCTGGGAGATTCGCGACGAAAGCGTGTCGTCGGCCCACTTAGCAGGCTTGATAATACGCAAAGAGTTTTACAACAAACACACGCGCCCATCTAAACGTCCAGCACGTCCCTATTCCGATCCACGCGCACGGTCAGCGTCCGTCCGCTCAGGCCGCCGCCGAACGGACCGCGCGAGTACAGCCCGGGTAGGTAGGCGTCGTACGCGGGGAGGAACCTGTCGACGAAATCCGCCACCTCGTCGTCGGTCAGCGCTCCCATCCCACCCGCCCTCGCCTCCCTCTCAGCCTCCAGCCTCCACTCCCTCACCCACGACCTGTCCTCCACCACCACCACCACCCAGTCGTCCACCGCGCCGTGAAGCCGGTCGTACCCGCCGTCGCGCAGCGCCCGGTCGACGGGCACGAGGTGCGGGCTCGTCACCGCCGCGGCTTCGTCCCCGACGGGCGAGAAACCCAGCATCCAACCCTCCAGCAGAACCACGTGCAGCGGCGCGGTGACCACCGGCCAGACATCGCGCGGCGCCCTGTCCCCTCGTCCCATGCGCATCGTCTTGTCGTACCTGGGCACCGCCGCCGTCTTCGCCCCCGACCCCGCGTCGTTGAGCAACCGCAGGGACTCGATCGTCGCGATGCCCAAGGGGACGTCGTGCGACCCGGGGTTTCCCCTGAACCGCAGCAAAGGGTTGGTGGGGTGGTCCGCCGCCACCCGCTCCTGCTCCTCGCCCGTCAGGTACACGTCGTCGATGGATACGGACGCCGCGCGGACGCCGTCGGACTCGAGCAGTTTGGTGAGCTGGGTGACGAGCGTGGTCTTGCCGCAGCCCTGCGGCGCGCTCAACCCGACGACCAGGGGCGGACACGCGCCGCCCGGGGCTGCGTTGGACATGTGAGCGTCCAGACGGGCGACGCACCACAGGTAGACGGGAAGGTAGTACCTGTACACCCTGGAAGCCTGCGCGGGGTCGAGCGACGTTTGGTCCATCGAGAGCTGCTCGCACAGCCGCGTCGCGACGGACGTCCACCGGTCAACCTCGTCGTCCGTCGCGTCCTCACGGGATATAGACAGTTGGTCGATGAGCGGACCGCCCAGGACGTAGTCGCGCACCGCCGCGCGGTCCGAAGGGTCCGGCGAGTTAGCCATGACGGGGACGCGACCGGGTGGAAAACTTAGCTGATGATGACGAGGCTGACTTGGACGCGACCGGGGATGGAAGCGCCAGTCGGGGGACAGGCCGATACGATTGAACGGAACGTTCCCACGATACGTCCGTGTATCGATGAGATGCGCGGATGCGGATGCCACCGACGCGGGGGGCATCTCCGCGCGCAGCCCTGTGACCTCCGGCTGAGAACTGCAACTCGTAACTAAGAATAACACTGGTGTCAACAAGTTTGATGCTGGAAATTGAGCTCGTAGGGATCAGTGTTCGCGTCCAGGGAGGCGACCATGGCGACGACGATCGGTGACAACGCCGTCGTCATCGACTTCGACGATGACTTCATCCGCGCGGGCTACGCCGTGCCCGAGCGCGAGCCCGGGGTGCTCCAGCCCGCGCTGGTGCGCCCCGCGGGATCTGGCGCCGGCGGGGAAACCGTCCGACCCATCCGCGATCGCCGCGTCGAGGACTGGGACCAGCTCGAGGCCATCCTCGCCGACGTGTTCTACCGCCAGTGCGCGTGGGTCAAGGGCGACGAGGGGGCGTGCCTGATCACCGAGCCCCTGTTCACCTCCAAGGCGGACCGCGAGCGACTGACGCAGATGATGTTCGAGTCCTTCAACGTGTCTGGCCTCTACATCGCGGAGCAGCCCGTCGCGGCGCTGTACGCGGTGGGCAAGGTGACGGGCGTCAGCGTGGACGTGGGGTACTCCGTGACGGACGTCGCGCCGGTGGTCGAAGGGAGCGTGGTCTCGCCCGCGGCGCAGAGGTGCGAGGCGGGCCACTCCCTCGTCACCGCCGAGCTCCTCGCGCGCTGCGGCGAGACGCACGGCGCGCTGACAGAGCACGAGAAGGACGCGGTCAGGGACGCCACCGCGGCGGTGGCCCCGTCGGAGGATGACGCGAGCGCGGCGTTGAAGGCCGAGACGTACACGCTGCCGGACGGGAGGAAGGTGTCCGTGCCGGGTCCCGCGAGGAGGGAGTGCGTGGAGTCGGGTTTGTTTCGGCCGAGCGGCCGCGCGGGTCTCGTCGACGCCGTCGAGGCGTCGATCACCGCGTGCTCGTGGGAGCAGAGGAGGGCGGTGGTGGACGCGGTGGCGGTGTGCGGCGCGTGGGCGGGTCGCACCGAGGGTCTGGACGCGAGGATGCTGACGGACCTGGAGCAGCAGCTACCCCCGTCGATGAAGCCGATGTTGGCCGGAGTGCCGGAGTACATGCCATCGGGGACGGGACGGTGGGCTCCATGGATGGGCGCGGCGATCCTCTCCAAGGTTGTGTTCACGCACAACCAGCACGTGACTAAGGTGGAGTACCAGGAGAACGGTCCCTCGGTCACCGCAAAACTCAGGGGATGAAAGTCGAAGTCTTGAAAGGAACTACTCTTCTGTGAATTATCATCAAACGTATATTGGGGGCCCGCTGGTGGTACAAACAGGCGGCCGACTCCCAAAGTGTTCTACAGAAATTTGCGGCTTCGATGCTGTCGAAGTCGTCTACTACACACACCAACACTTAAGAATCGTTCGGGCGGCTAATCGATCGCCCCTATTAGAGAGTGCGCCGAAGCTGTCCCAAGGATCAAGAAAGTGTGGAAGATTTGGGATGCGCGGTGGCGCTTAATCCCAGTCATCGTCCGAGGAGACCGCCTCGCCGTTAGCGATCTTAGCCTTCCTGATCTTCTCAGCCTGCTTCTTCTCCTTTCTGGACATCTTGTCCTTGGACTTCTTCTCCTTCTCAATCTTGACCACGTTGCCGAGGGCGTCGGTGATCTCGTCGAGCTGCACGGCGGCCTGGACGCTCGCCTTAGAAGCCTTGGCCATCCATTCGGCGTCACCCTTGCAGTTGCACTCCGCGATGCCGTCGGCGGCGTCCTTCTGCATGAGCCACGTCTCGGGGCAGAGCGCGGAGCAGAACTCGTTGTTGTGGGTGATCATCACCACGCCGCCCTCGTACGTGCGGATGGCTCCGGCGAGGGCGCCGAGGGAGTCGCGGTCGAGGTAGTTGGTGGGCTCGTCGAGGATGACGATGTGGGGCAGGGCCCACATGGCGGCGGCGATGACCACCTTCACCTTCTGGCCACCGGAGAGGGCGGACATGCGGGTGTGGGTGCCGAACTCCTTGTCGAGGCCGACGTCCTCGAGGTGCTTCTCCGCGTTGGCGGTGGTGAGCGGGGTGGCAAAGGCGCCGGCGCGCTGCGCAACCTTCTCGTCAACCACGAGCATGTGCTTGGTGAAACCCCACTTGGCGAGCTTGGTGGCGGAGACGTACCTGTTGGAGTTGTAGGTCATGCCCACGAACTGAACCTCGTACTCGGTCTCCTTCTTCACCGTCTTCCTGCCGCCGGTGAGCTTCTCGATGCGCCACTTGACCTTGCTCTTGTTGCCCTTGTCGTCCTCAATCTCAAAGGTGCAGGGCTCCTTGACCTTCTCCCTCTCCTCGTCGGTGAGCTGCATGGTGTCCTTGGCGAGAGCCTCCTTGTCGTCGCCGTGCTGGAAACGCCAGCGGATGTACTCGTTGGGGGTCTTCTCGAGGTGCTGCTCGATGTGGTGGAAGGCGTGCTGCGCGACGTAGGCGACGCGAGCGTTGGGGTGCTTCCACACGGTACCCTCCTGGGGGATAACCTCACCGGTGAGGAGTTTGATCATGGTGGACTTACCGACGCCGTTGGGTCCGACGCACGCGACGCGCGACGCGAGCGACACCTGCACGGTCACGTTCTTCACCGTGGGCGTCTGGTTGGCGGGGTAGGTGTAGGTGCAGTTGGCCATCTTCATCAGGGGCTTGCCCTTAGACTTGACGCCCTCGATGAAGCCAGGCTGGGGGAACTTCATGACGAACCCGGTGGAGGACTTCAGCTCGAAGTAGGACTTCGCCTTGGGGTTCTTCTCCACGTACTGAGTGAGGTTACCCTTGAACTGCTTGAGCTTGAGGCTCTCGATGGCGATGATGTTGTTGCACACGCGGTCGAGGAGGCCGGTGTCGTGGGACACAATCACGCAGGTCACATCCTTGAGTCCGAGGAGGTACTCCTCGACCCACTTCACGTTCATCACGTCGAGATGGTTGGTGGGCTCGTCCATGAGAAGGATGTCCGCGTTGAGACACATGGCGCGCGCGAGCGCGAGCTTCATGCGCCAGCCACCGGAGAGGTAGGTCACCAGGGTCTGGCCCTTGTTGGGCTGCTCGCCGAAGCCGACGGACATGAGCATGCGGTCGATAACATCGGCGGTGATGCCCGCCTTCTTGATGCGGGGATCCGCGAGGATGTAGTCGACGCAGGGAAGGTCGGAGAGCTCGCCGACGATGTCAGCCTCGACGAAGACGGTGCGGAGCTCCGAGGCGGGGGGGAAGCCGTCAACCTGCTCGTTGGCGATGGCACGCATCAGCGTGGTCTTACCGGAGTCGTTACCGCCCAAGAGACCGTACTTGTAGCCGCGCTTGAGCTTGAGCTTGGTGTTGTGGAGGAGCACCTTGGAGCCGTACGCGAGGGTGAAGCGGCAGTCGCAGAGCTGCTCGACGTCGTCCTCGTCGTCGCTCTCATCCTGCTCGGTGAAGTAGAGCTTGGCCATAGCCTTGTACATCGTGTTCGCGGCCGCCTCGGAGACCTTGTACGCCTTGAGGTCCTCGACCCAGTCGCCGTCGTCGTCAACCTTGCAGTTGATGAGGGAGCACACGAGGGTGGTGACGTACTCCGCAGTCTCGGCGGGCACGCCGGCGTTCGCCTTGACCTCCTTGGCGACGACGTCGCGGACAGCCTTGACGGACTTGTGAGTCTTGAGGCTGTCGCCGATGGACTCGAGCTGGTCGAAAGCCTTGCCGCACACGGTGCGCGCCTCCGGGTCGGAGACCTCCTCCTTGGCCTTGTCCAGAGCGGGCACCAGCTTGGGGAGGAAGGGCGCGGCATCCTCGGGATCCTCGACGAGCTTGGACATGTTGTTGATGATCACGGCGCACATGCGCTTGGTGGCGGTGGTCCTGACGCGGAAGCCGAGAAGGAGGAGCGGCGCGATGAGCGCGAGGGGCGCGGCGGTCACGGTCTGCACAAAGGTGGTGGACGCGAGCTTCTGGACGCACTCCACGACGAGCTCGTGGTCGATGGTGGCGGCGACGAGCGCGGGGATGAAGGGCTCGACGTCGCGGTTATCGATGGAGTTGCAGATGTTCTCGAGGCACTTCCTGGCCGCGACGGAGACCTGCTCCTTGGAGTCGTTCACCATCTGCGTCACGACGGGGATGATGTCGTTGAGCGCCTCGGAGATGGCCAGCGGGGAGGTGAGCGCGAGGGCGCTGACAGTGTCGAGCGCGCCGACCATGGTCTGCCACTTCTCCTTGGGGTCCATGGCCTCGAGCATGGCGGGGAGAACCGCGCGCACGCCGTGGCCGGACATGGACTTGGCGAGCACGCCGAGCGCGGCGGCGGCGGCTTCCTGCACCTCCTTGCTGTGCTTGTCCGCGCAGCAGGTGACGAGGGGGGAGACCAGGGTGACCATCTGGTGCTCGGCGCTCTGCTTGGCGGTACCCGCGATGGCCGCAACGGCCATGCAGGCGCCCTCGCGCTTGGCGGCGGTGCCCTTGGATCCGTCCGCGAGAGCCCCCGCGAGTGCGGAAAGATCGGCGGAGCTCAGACCCGAGCCCGAGGACTTGACCTGCTCGGCAATCTGCGACGCGGCGGTCCGGCTCGCGTCGCCGCCTTCGAAGACCGAAGAGCTCAATACGGACATTATGGTTGGGGTTGTTTTGAAAGGGGGTTGGAAAAACCCGAGTGCAGCTGGAATGAGAGGGGGATCGGAAGGTTAGCGACTGGCGCGTGAAACCAAAAAAAAGATGTTTGTCACGAGAAGACGGCGGTTGGTGGCCACGTGGTGGATTGCCGGTGAATTACGCCGCGTCCGCGAAGATCGGCCGCGAAGGGGCCGATATCGGAGACGAAACGCGGAGGGGTTCGAGATGAAGAATCGTTCTTCGCGAGGATGCGTCCGATCCGAGCAGATCCGGGCGAAACGCGCCGATTCGACCCCACGGAGGAAGGCGGAAAGGCGGAACGGATGTCACATCCGCTTTTTCCAACCCCCGCGGTGAAAAATCCGCGAAACGTTGGAATCCCCGCGCGTCCCCATCGACGCCGCGAAACGCGACGATCGAATCGGATGCGCTGAAGGTTGAAAGGACTGGACGATCCTGAAGAATCGCCCGCTTTCGCGCGCGTCCTCGCGGGTTTCGGGCGCCTCGACGCGAGTTCGACGGAAGGTTTCAACATCCGAGGAAAGCAAAATCCGGGGAAAATATCCGGGCCGGGAAGCGACGCGGGGGGGCGAGGGAGGGTGCGCACCTTATGCACGACGGTCGTTTGACGTAGTTTTGGGTGTTTGGAAGAGGTTCGCGAGTGTGTTTCGCGTTCCTTTGAGTTTTGCTCGCTCGCGCGTGCGTTGGTGAGTGGCGGGTGTTCCCGATCTAAACTGTATTTTGCGCGCAAGGGTCCAACCCTGACTGTATAAAGCGCAGATATTATTGGCTGCGTGGCGGTCTGCTGACTCACGCGACGCTCGAAAACACTTTCCTGACCAGGAGACCATAGGAGATTTTTCGGCAATCTCAAGTTCATTTTTCGGTTTGTGGTCGTCGAGGTGGCTGGGTTTGGCCAATAGGGTTCGGGATGGAAATACGGTGTATCACAGGTGGAAAGTGTAATATCTGCGTGTCAAACTTTTTATCTGAAATGCGGGATTTCGTGTGCGTCTCAAGGACAAATTTATGTGCCTATTTCAGAGAAATGTTAATAGGCGTGATTTGCAAAATCGTCCTAACTGATTTCCACTCCTACAATTAGCGCCAAATGATGTATAGTGCGATCTGATTTTTCCTCAGCATCGCATGCCGCCTCTTTGCGAGCGCGCTGACGCCTCCACACTTCACGGATCGACGTGAAACTTCGCGAGGATGAAGCTTACGTCATGACGCGTCGAATGCATGTCTCAAAAGTAAAAAAAAAGAAAAAGAAATGACACCGGTGAGATTTGAACTCACGCCCTTTCGGACAGGAACCTTAATCCTGCGCCTTAGACCGCTCGGCCACGGTGTCTGCTTCCGAATTTCATTCGGTAAAGGTAATGTCTTGATGTGAGTTGTTGAATTTCTAGGAACATAAACCTGTTTGGGTGACGTTCGTCCAAATCTCACCGGTGTCATTTCTTTTTCTTTTTTTTTACTTTTGAGACATGCATTCGACGCGTCATGACGCGGACGGAGATATTATATTGTCGCCGCCCTCCCGCTCTGACTGATTCGCAATGCTGATTTCAACATCTTCATCGCAGTTCCACATTAATTCCCTGCATTATACGGCTACCGCTACGAAGCCTCGAGAGCCCTCAGGACCTCCTCGCCAATCGCCCTCACGAGCGGCACGCACACCGAGTTCCCGAGCTCGTGGTACCCCCGCTCCGGGTCCGGGTAGAACGTCTCCGGAAACCCCTGCAACCTCGCGCACTCACGCACGGTGTAGTACCTCGGCCTTGTCCTCACTGACCCACCCTCGTCGCCACCGTCGTTTCCAACCGGCGGCACCAGCTCGGCGTTGTACACGCTGCTCTTCCTGTACGACGCGCACAGCGTCCTCGCGACGCCATCCGTGGGGAACAGGTACCCCGCGTGTGGTGGGTCAGTGGGTGTGCGAGTGCCCGATCCCTGCTGCCTGCGGAAGAACGCCGCGGCCCTGTCCATCTGGTACTCCGACACCTCGCACCGCGCCGCCGCCTCCCCGCGCTCATCTTCGAGGACGTCGTCAACCGTCCCGCCGCAATCACTCGGTTCTTCCGGCCACGCAAACACGCCGTCCTCCCTCGCCGCCCGTAGGTCGGACCTGAACCCCACGAAGAACACCCTCTTTCGGCTCTGCGGCACCCAACCCCGCGCGTCGAGCACCCGGGTCCGAACCGCGTAGCCGACCGACTCCAGCGCGGCGACAATCTCCGCCATCGTCTCGCCCCCGTCCATCGTCACCAATCCCTCCACGTTCTCCAGCACAAACGCCCTCGGCTCAGCCGCGACGAGCACCCTCAGGATCTCACGGAAGAGCTGTCCCCGCGGGTCGTCCAAACCGAGCATATCCCCTCTGCGGCTGAAGGACTGGCACGGGAACCCGCCGGTGAGCACGTCGTGCGGCGGCACGAGCGTCTCGCACACGTCCGTGATGTCCCCGCAGCAGATCAGCGGCGGTGTCCGCCGCGGTGACGCGTCGGGGTTCGGTGACGCGTCGGGGTAGTTGGACACGTCGTCGCGCCACGATCCGGCGTGGTGCACCAGGTAGGTCCTCCGCGCGCGCCCGCACAGCTCCGACGCGAACACGGGGGTTCCGCCCAGGCTGCGCAGCGCGACGCCGAACCCGCCAATCCCCGCGAACAGCTCCGAGAACGTGAACCCATCCGTCGACGACGTGAACCCATCCGTCGACGACGTGAACCCGTCCGTCGACGATGAGCCGGCGTCGCCTTCTCCGTCCACCGCGGCGGCGAGCGCGGTGTGCGCGGCGGGTCGCCATCGCGGAGGTGATTGGCCGCGGGGTGCGCGCGACGCGCGCTCGTCCTCGGCTCGTTTTCGCCTGGTGCGCTCCAGCTCGTCTTCCGGGATGAGCGGCGACCACGACCTGAGCTCCGGCTCCCTTCCCGAGCAGCCCTCGTGTCGGCTCTTCGTGTCGACGTAGCACGCGGGTGAACCGATGCGAACGTTAGGGACGTATCGCACGTCGCCGGATGCCAGGAGCTCCTCCATCGCGTCCACCTCGCGTTGACCCTCGGAGATGCCGAACACGTGCACCGCCCATTCGTCGCCGGAACCGTCCTCGCGCAGGGACTCGCCGGAGACGTACCCCGTCGCGCACAGAGCCTCCCACACACTCGCGTCGAAGCGCGTCACTCCGTTCCACTTGAGCCGCCCCGTGCCCATCAGGGCCTGCCTGACCCTCTGCAGAACCTGCGGCCGGGAGGTCACGAACGCGCCGACGGGGATGCCCACCCCTTCCGGAAGTCCACGCCTGTGCGGCCGCCACGCGCACACGGGCCATCTGGGCATGCCGCCCCTCGCCAGGAGCTGAGACTCGGACACGCGACCGCCGCCATCGCTGCGCGGCGGCTTTGCGACGGTCACGGTCGCTGCCCGTGCCGCCGCCGACGACATCACTGCGGGAGATTTCGATTCTGGCGGCTTGATATCATGAGACTTAGGAGACTTAGGAGAGATCTATTTTACTTTAAAGGTAGCTACATGGGGGTCGGTCGCCGTTCAGACGGTAACGGCAACTTCAGCGACCGCCCCGACGGTAACATCGACGTCAGTGACCGCCCCGTCCGGCACCACCGGCCCCGGCACGGTCCACCTGGCGGGCATGAAGTTCAACCTCGCCGTGCCCGCCTTGACGTGAGCGCTGAGCGCCTCCAACCCGGCGTCGCCGATGGCGTTCGACCGGAGGTCCAAACTGCGCACCGCGCTCTCGAGGCATTCCCCGAGTGCCCTCGCCAGCGCCGCGGCTCCCTCGTCCCCGATGGAGTTTCTCTGCAGGTCCAGCTCGACTCCACCGGCGCCCAGCCCGAGGGAAAACGCGGACGCAATCGCCCCCGCGCCCGCGTCGCCGAGGTTGTTGTATCCGAGGTCGAGGCGACGCAGGGACGGCGCCGATGCGAGGCTGGAGGCGAGCGAGATCAGGCGCGGGGATATCTCCGCGATATCTCCGGCGGGATGGATGTCCTCGGCGCCAGCGGGGTCGAGGCGGCTGGCCGGTTTGTCGTCGTCGTCCCCAACCGCCGTCGGCGGCGAACGAAGGAACCCCGCGCCGGACTCGCCGATGTCGTTGGCGGAAATGTCGAGGTGGGCGATGCGCGAGAGGCGTCCGTTCGGGATGATCATCGCCGCCGCCAACGCGGATGCCCCCGATACCCCCAGACGCGTGGCGCTCAGGCTGAGAACCTCCAGGCTCGGTCTCGGGTCATCCGCCGACCCAGCCGCGCACGCGTTCGCGATGGCCGCGGCGCCCACAGCGCCGAGGGGATTACCGTCCATGAACAACTCACGTAACACGGGCGCGCCGCACACATCGGACGCGGTGAACGGCTCCTCGTCGTCTTCCTCGCCGACGTCGGGGAGGGACGGCGTCGCGAGGATCGACCTCGCCAGCGCAGCCGCGCCATCCGGGCCAATCCCGTTCATGGGAACCTCCAGACGCTCCAGGGCGACGAACGCGTCGGAACGAGCGGCTGTGGACGCGAGTGCGACCATGCCCTCGCACCCTATCGCGTTGTTTCCGATCCTGAGATCCTTCAGGGTCGCGGCCAGTCCCGCCGCGGCTCTCGCCTTTGCTCCCCTCGCGAGCCCCGCCGCGATGGCAGCCGCGCCCTCCGCGCCCACGAAATTCCTTCCGATGTTCAGCGAGCGCAGGACGCACCCCGGCGACGCTAACGCCTCACCCAGTGCCGCCGCCCCGAGCTCTCCCACCCCGCAGTTCTCCAGGCTCAGCGTCGCGACCGAGCCCTCCGCCACGAGCGCGGATATCGCCCTCGCGCCCACGCATCCCAGCGACGGGTTATCCCCGAGGTTGAGGTTCAGCGGCGGCGCGCGATGCTCGTCGGCGGCGGCATGGCCGAACCCGAGCCCGCGGATCGTCGCCGGGATCCCGGGATCCGTCGAATCCCTCCCGATACCCACGGCGACGGCGTCCGCCAGCGCCGCGGCGTCGTCGCGGTCGAGGCCGCACGACGCGAGCGTGAGGCACCGCAGCGTGTCCTCCTCGTCCTCTTCCCCGCCGCCGAGCCCCCTAAATCCCCCGCTCGCCCCGTACTCATTCGCTATGTCCGTCAACGAGAGCGCCGAGCCGGACCTGACGAGCGCGGCGGCCTTGCTTCGCATCCGCGCGATTGCCCCGAAAAGCTCAACCTTTTCAACGGCGCCGAGCTGGGCGGCCCGAACGTCCAGGCGACGCACCCGCACCACCGGGCATGCCAGCTGCTGGATGAGCGCGAGGCACACGCCCCTAGACTTGACGTCCACGGCGAGCCTTCGAAATCTGGATCCCGCCGCCGACATCGCCGCGTGCACCTGCTTGGGCGTCCAGTATCCCCGCTCCCCGTCGGTGGAGCAGTGCGCGTGAAGCTCTTTCAGGGACTCGCGGTTGTCCCTGATGAGGGAGACCAGAGATGCCCTAGAGATGCCGGCCTCGCCGGGAACCTTAAGGACCCTCATCTTACCCTTCGCCGCGCTCACCGCGGCGGTCACCGTCTCCTTGTTCACCTGCGCATCGGGTGGCCATTGCCGCGTCAGCAAAGGAAATTGGGAAAATTTCTCAAAAGTGCCTCTCGCGGTTCGGGAGGACGGAGGCGGGCGCACCTTGAACGTCTCGTCCGCGCCTCGCACGAAGTCGAGCTCGCGCCAGAGCTGCTCGGGCGGGAGTTCCCGCATCATCTCGCGCCAGGTCCTGCACACCGAGGCGCACCTGGCGCGCGTGTGCGGGGGCAGCGTGGCCAGCACCCGCGCCGCGAGGTCGCACGGAAGGCTGGCGATATCGGGAGGAACCCGGGAGGCGCTCGCGCGGGGCTCGCATCTCTCCTCCGCGGAGCGATGACGCGAGCTCTCGAGGGTTTTCGGAGCGACACGCTCCTCGGAGGACATCCCTCGCGAGTTCTCGCCCTACGTCAGTCGAGTACGCGCGCTGCCGCGGAATGGTGGGAGCAGCGGCCGAAATGACGGTGTATTATCTCAAGCCAGCCGCCGGTCTCCGTGGAAAGTGGAGGTGGAGAATCGTTTGGAAAGCCCGGGAAAACGGACCGAAACATCCACGGTGGAGGGCCTGCTCGTGGAAAGGGGAAAAATCTGTAAGAGTACTGCAACGTTATTTCAATCCTCGCTGTTGTGAGTGTAAAGTTAGTCTCTGACTTTTGCAAATTATGATAATGGGATGGAATTTGCAGCTGGTTTTGACGACATTATTGTTGCCACTTTTCGGTCTGGCGATTTGTTGTGTTCAACAGTCGCGCGCCGGCACGCGCGCTCGCGTGCGTCGCGTCAACGCGTGGTGTGAACATGAGCTACCGTCGCGAATGGGTTGGCGATGCTCCACCGCGGGGAGGCGACGACAGTCGCGCGGATTTCAGCGCGTGGGAGCGGAAAGTTTTGCTCTTGACCGACCAGTTGTGCACCCGCCTAACCCTCACGCTCCACGTCGTGGCGATGCCCTTCCTGTTCGGACCTTGGGCCGCGCGGCCGGTGACGAGCCTGGCCGACGACCTCTCGCGCGTGTGGTCCAACGCTCTGGTGACGGCGACTTTGGTCGCGCTCGCGTGGGTGATGCGCGCGAGGCGGGCGTGGTACGAGGCCAATCGCGTGTCGATCGTGGTGACTGTGCGGTCGCTCACGCTCGCGTTCTTGTTGATGGGGTACGTTCACAGCGGCGCGTGGGACGTTTCGCGGTCGCAGCTCGTGATCTCGCGGCTATTTTGGGGAGTGTGGGGCACGGTGGGGTGGCAGGTCGACAATCTGCTCAGCCTGGTCGTCCAACTGGCGTTCTTCGTCTTCCTGCGGATGTCGCTGGCGCTGAAGGAGTCGGCTCTCGACGGGATTGAGGATTGGAGGTGCTCGCCTATGGGGATATGCTCGCCGTCAGCCAAGCTCCCGGCCGCACGACGGGCTGAACTCGAGCTCGAAGCTGATTTTTCCTTCTCCATGCGCGGGTTCATCTTCGACTTTGGCTTCCTGGTGGTGATGCCGGCGCTCATCCTACTTGTCAAGAAAAGGCACTCGCGGCTGATGTTCGCTGTTGAGAACCAAAGAGCCATAACATCGCGAGGACGCGTGCCCTCGCGACAAGGCGGCGATCGTGCATCGATGAGTGTAAGCTCGACTGGGTCTCGGATGACATCGAGTATCGATGGGGACTTTGGGTTGTTTTCGCAAACTACAAACGCGTTCAAAAAGTTTTGGAAGCGCACAACGGTGTGGGTGCCGCTCATGGAATTCCCTGACCCAGCAATGGAGGCGCGATTCGAGTATTGGCACCGTTTGCAGATGTTCACAATAGATTCGCTGAAGTGTGGGGTGTCCCTGATCAGCTCGTCGGTTTTCTACGCGCGCGTGAATTCGGTATCGTCCACTCCCCAGTCAAAGCGGTTCAACACGGTGTTGTACTTCGTGGTCAACTTGCTGCAGATATGCTTCATGTTGACGCAAAAGAGAACATACATCCAGTACCGCACACCTTTGATCATCGGCTTACGTCTGATGCTGTATGCTAACAGCATAATAACCTTTTTTGGGATTCTCAACTTCCAAAGGGCTGACACGGACACGGACGACGTGATGCACTTCTCCTTGGATGTTCCGCTTCTCTTGGGTGTGATCCAGGCTATCGGTATGCACCTGCTCATGCGCTCGTTCATCGTTACATTTGTGAGCATGGCGTGTATATTCGCTACGTTTATCAGGAGCATGGCTGTGGGAGGGGCGGTATCGAGCATTAAAGGTTTACAAGTCTCATTCCTCCTCGAACGCATCGGTCTCAGATTTGACTGGTTCAAAAATAAAACGCAGACTGAGATGTTCATCCCCCCTACGATGTTGTACGGGCTCATTTCCGTTCTTACAACGTTCGTGGTTGAGAGCCGCTATAGGACAATATTTTTGAGGATTCAAGGAGACTCGGAAAGCCACGATGATGCTCGGCAGGTGGAGGCGATTCGACAGTCCCGCTTCTACCGCAACACTGCTTCAGAGGCGGGATTGGCAGAGGATTCAGGTGGGATAAGGCGGAGTGTTCGGCGTCGGACGTCCACGAGAACAGCCACCTAGTAAACTTAGTAGCGCGCATTGACACCTTATACTGACATCAACGAAATACGGGCCTCCCACTGCTCGCGCCGGACTCGTCACGCTGCAATCCAACCCCCGTCAGATCAAGCCCGTGAGCCGGCTTCTTGCTGCCGACCCCACTCAGCCGCCGCAGCGATGAGGTGAGCTTATCGACCATAGAAACGGGCCGCGGCAGCACTGTACCTGACCTGAACGGCTCACCCGCGACGGCCGTCGTGGGCGCCAAGGTTACCATCCTGGTTGTGGTCGACGCCCTCTTCTGAGTCGCGGCGCCGCTAAGCCTCCTGGTCGCACCAGCCCCTGGGGTGGATCCGCGCAATTGCGCTACGCTCAATGCTGACGATGCCGTGTTTGGACGTGACTCCTTGGGATATAAATCCGGGTGCCTCAGCGCGTGCTTGTGATGCTCCCAACGGCACAGAAGCGAATTGTCAAACCGCGGGAATTCAAAGTTTTCCAGGTAGGTATCGTTCTCCGCCGGATCCGAGGACGGGAAACACCGGTCAAACTCTCCCGCGCGCGCTAACTCAGCCTCCGATTCCACGATCACCTCTGGCAGGTCCTCCATTGGAACATCGTTAAAGTTCAGGGTACCAAGTGCCTTGAAGTTGCGCCGAGCCGCGACTGTTTTCTTGGTGGTGCCGCGACCGGAAAAGGACACGCCTGTGATGCGCTCCATCCGCCGGCGCTTCTCAGCCTCGGCAAACTGCGCACGGTCATACGGCACGATGCCCACAAGGTTGAACAGATTTGCCACCATCTTGTGTTTGATATGCAGATCCATCTTACTCGGCGCAGACAGAGACGGCCCTGTGTTGACCTCGATGAGCCACGCCCTAAGCTTCGAGTCCAGCATGATGTCAAACCCAAACACCTCGAAGCAGGTTCGGCGGTTTGGCACCAGCATCTTAAACTTGGTGTTCATCGGACCCTCCACTGCCATCATGGTCTTGGTCACGATTGCCTTGATCTGCGACCAGACCTCGGCATAGTCTAGCCCTTGATCGTCGAAGTGCCGTCGCAACGCGGAGAGGCTCCATTTGAATCCGACGTTGTCCTCTGCCGCGTTCTCACCCATGGTGAATCCTTCGCGCTTGGAGTTGACGCTGTAGTTTGTCAAATGCATGCATCGCCTCTTCAGATCATCCCCGTCTTCCGTGTACTTTTCCGTGGCAAGCCGGACGAGCCCTTCCCTGTACACGTACACCCGCAGTGGGTCCAAGCTCGTCACCGCCACGTAGACTCGTATGTCGTACTTGTACCCGTCGATGAGATGAGGGTCGCGAATGTATCGCTGAATGAGGACGTTCTTCTCGGGTTTGATGTCCTTGGGTCCCTTGTACATCCTTATCCCCCTGCCCCTGGAAGATGCGGGGGGCTTGAGGATATACATGCCATCCGGATTGTAAGTGCACTCCAACCGCCAGTCGTCCTTGTCCGCGGGAAGCAGGAACGATTTTGGTTGAATGTCGAAAAACTCCGGCCGTCGCCGCCGCGCCTTGGTCAGATTCCGCCCGAGCCTGTCCTTCCTTCCCAGCTCCCAGGTGGCGGGAAAGTGATTAACTCGCTGGTATTTGTCGACTCGTTTGTAATCTTCGTCCTTCAAGCACCCGTTCCATGCGACGTTGAAGTCGAACGAGAGCTTCTCGCCCTTTGCGGTTGAAGCGACCCGGAGCCCAGCCGTCTTCATCGCCGCCTTCACCCCGTTGTTCTGCACGCCCCCGAACCTCACGCAGAGCTTCCCGGTCCAAGGCTCAAGTCCTACGGTTCGGTTCGCCTCCTCGGTCGCCACCCCGAAAACAACCGTCGGTTCCGCGCCGGGGAATAGAGGCGGCAGGACGTGAGGAGTGGGCACATGCTTCGCCAGCCACTCCCTCGGTCCCCCGCAGCATGAGCGGTGGCACGGACCGTCCACCCTGAGTCCCGGCACGTCCACGCGAACGAGCCCGGGGATGGTTCGATCGGGTATGAGCACGGGTGCGAGCTCGGAGGTGGCGAACCGAGACGTCGACGCGTGCGCGCCGGCTTCCACGCGCTCACTGCCGTGGTTCCCCTCTTCTCCGAGATCCTCTTCCTCATCCGAGACTTCTTCCGCGATGGGGTCCTCGGGAGCATCTTCGAGGCCGATTGAAGCTTCAGGTGGGTCCAGGACCGTATCGGGTGTCGTGTTTCTGCGAAGATGACTCGCATCCGCGCCCTTGCCGCCCTCATCGCGGTCCTTCCCCTTCCATCGCGGTCCTTCCAACGTCGGTTTTTTCATCTGCACAGACTCCGAGACTCCACGCGAGCGACTACGTGTTGGCACCACCTCCTCTCGGCCGACGCGCTGCTGGCCTTTCCACAAGTTTTTAATACCCGATCCTCGACCTGATCCGAGCCGCCGATAGCCAGGCTTGGGCCTGGGGCCTCGGAGGAGTGTCGGGCTGAAGTCATATTTTTTTGGTCAACAGATAAAAGAGAGGCGTGCGAACTCGGGTGGATGCGAACTCGGGTGGATGCGAACTCGGATGGAAGCGGTGCTGGCGGAGGCCGGGGGCGGGTCAGCTCAATCGAGTGCCGAATATAACACTATCGTCTATCAATACAACTTGCCACATCATTGGTATAATTTTCCGCTGACCACCTCGCCAACGCAACTGTAACTGACGAAGGCGGACACAGCAACCTCGAACAGGTTCAGGTCCTTGTCCAACGAGTTGGCAAATCCAACGCAAACACAAAGCGACACCACCAGCGTGGCGTAAACCGGGTCGATGGCCACCTTGTGTTGTCTGAGCAGAACCATCACGGCCTTGAGCACGGCGTCGATATCAACGCGCATGTTCCTGAGGTCGCACATGGAGTCCACTAGCGCGGTCATGTCGGCGCGCAGGGCGTCGGCGGCCGCTCCCACGCAGGTCTGCGCCGACGACCAGCGGAGGATGGCGTTGGCGGCTGCGGTTCCGTCCTTGTGCACGAGTGTGAACAGAAAGGTGAGGAACTCGTTGCGAACTTCCACTGGGAGCTCGTCGGCGATACCAAAGTCGAGGAGCACCAGTCGCACCTCGGACTCAATCTTCGGCACCGTCCTGAGCATGTGGTCCTGGTACAGGATGTTCCCCGGGTGCAGGTCCGAGTGGAGGAAGTTGTCGCGAAGCAGCATCTTGAAGTAGCAGTCCACGCCGTAAGAGCACAGCGTGTCGTTGTGCTCGCATTCGCGACGGATGACGCTCGAGACTGACTCACCCTTCTCGAAAGTCTCGCACAACAGACCCTCGGTGACGAGACCGGGAAGCGGCCACGGCGCGTTGATGCAACGCTCTCTGGCAAAGTTCCGTCCAAACCTGCGCAGGTTCCTCGCCTCCGTGCGGAGGTCCGTCTGCGCGGTCATCGTGTGCGAGAATTGTCCGAGGGTCTCCTCCAGGTTCAGATCCCGCAGTGCCGGCACGTTGGAGATCAGCCGCACCGCGCGCTTGAGAATCTGAAAGTCCAAGAAAATCTGTCGATCAACCTCTGGATGCCGAACCTTCACCGCCACCACGCACGGCTCATCCGCGGGAGCGGCCGCGGCCGCGAGCGCATCCGCACTATCCCCGTGTTCGTTTTCACCCCGCCCGAAACCGAACCAACGCCCCAAAAATCCGGTCGGACGCGATGAAGAGCCGCTGGTCCCCGCCACCCCGTGCGCCTGAGCGCCCGACATCACCAAGTCCTTTGACTGGTTTCTGAGCCTTCGCGCCAGCTCGGGGTCGTGACTCGCGCATGCACGCGCCACCTCCGGGCGCAACACGCACCTATACACCTGGGCGATCGAGCCCGACGCGACCGGCTCGTCTGGAAAGTGCGAAAACACAGCCTCGATGGGTGCGCCGAGCTCCTTCCGAACCAATCTCGCAGTCTGACGCTTGGAGTGACGCGGGGCATCGTCATGCAGCGCGCTGAGAACCTCGCAGAAGTCTTCAGGGAACATGTCCCTGCGGACGGATGCCCATTGCGCCCACTTGACCAGCGCCGCGCCGCACATGGAGATGGAGATATGGAGCGCCTTCCAAGCACGGCGTCGCATGGCGGCGCGGCACTCGGCGGCGGCGTCCTCGCTAGCCGCAAACATGGCGCGGGAGAAGAGGAGCGAGAGCCGCACGTACGCGGCGCTCTCGGAGAGGATCAGAAGAGGAACCGTCCACACGAACACGGGGATGAACGCGAACGCGAGGTACCACGCGCGGAGTGTGAGCTCGATTGAACCCGCGCGAGCCGCAGCGTACCGTTCGTCCCGCCAAATGTCCCCGTCCCGGTTCAAGGACGAATCGAGGTCGGACGACGAGGACGACGAGGCGACGGATTGATCCGTTGGGACGATTCCACGTTCACTCCTCTCGGGAGTCGCGGGTGGCGACTGCGGCGGCGCGGCACCGCCGCGGAAGCCGAACCGAGGGGGTTTCCTGGGTGAGCTTCGCGTGGAGGAAGGCGGGGATGACGCCTCCGACGCCCCCGGGGCCGGAGGGGGCGACGGGGGCGGGCCCAGGGCCGGCAGAGGCGGGGCCAGAACATCCGCAGCGGTGATCTGGTCCAGGCCGAGCAGCGCGATGTGCGTGTCCCCGCCCCCGCCGACCCCCTCCGCCCGTCTCGCCCCCCTCCCCCCCAACCCGCGGCGCGGCGACCAGTCCACCCGCAGTCTTCTTCGCCGCCCGGCACGCAGCCCCTGCCCCGAGGGTACCGCCGCACCCGCTACCATCGGTCCGAGTTCGATGGTTTCATCGCCCTCTCCCAGGGTCGTCGCTGCGATGGCTACTCCCGCCGCGAACTTGAGCACCGGCCCGAGGACGGGCGCGATGGGGGTCCGGGGAACGTGACCCGCCAGCCTCAGCGCGGCCCACCGGTACCTTCGGTGCCACACGTCCGACTTATCAACCCGGTTCGCGTTCACGTCGCCACCCACGCCACCGCCCGTGGGCTGCGCGAACGCCACCCTCACCCCCGCGAGGGACGCAGCGCTGCGCAGCGTCCGCCGCAGCTCCGGGTGGATGAGGGCGAGAGCCGCGCCGGTTGCGCGCAGCGCTAGGGCTCCCGCGCAGAGCCTCGCGGCGAGCGCCGCCCCACCCTCTGGATTTTCGTCGAAGAACCCCCCCGCCAGGGTAAGGTTCGTATCCGGGGTGGTCCCCGCTCCCCCCGCGCCGATGCGTTCCCGTCTTGAGGTGCCCGTCTCGAGGGCATCGCGTCGCCTTCGAGAGTGCAGAGAGGCGAGTCGAGCCGCGCCCGCCGCGGCGAACGCGGCCGAGATTCTCCCGTCGAGACGCACGGCATCGACGCATGCGAACACCATGGCTGTCTCAACGACGTCCACGACCGCACCTATCGTTCCCGCGGTTCCCACGGCGGCGCTCGGCCCGCCCCACGCGCCGTCTCGCCACGGCGTCCCCGCGGGAAGCTCGCCCCCACCACTCACCCTCACGAGCTCCAGGGTGACGTCGAGGCCGCCGCGGGTGAGCCCGCCCCTGAATCTCAGCGGAAAGTCAACATGCCAGTTACACTCATCCCTGTCGCCGCTCCTTCCCTCCCCTCCACGCGTATCGTCAGATTGGCCCGGCGACGCCCCCGAGGTCAGTTCCGACGAAGGATAATTTGGCCGAGACACTCGCCCGGTCAGGTCCATTGAAGAGACCTTCACGTGCCCGATCCCCCTCGCCCGTCCTGCCCGATGCTCTCGGGGTTGTGGCATCGATTCGAGGAGAGGCCTCATGCCTCCTCCTCCCCTCGAAGGCAGCTTGCTCCGGCAGGAATGCGACGGGCAATTCACGATAAGCCACAAAAAACCTCGAAACCGAGACCACGCAAGAAATAGTCAGGAAGCACTACGTTAAATTATAAATACACGATTTAAAATCACGCCACGTGTATCTGCATGTGGCATTCATATAAGTGTTAAAGGTTAATGGGGTCCTTTTTGAGAGAAAGTCGTCGGCGGCGGTGGCTTGCGCACCACAACGTTGCGAGCAGGCAGGCGGATATTCCATTCGCTCTCACGCCCCTGCGCGATACTGGTCGGTGAGAAAAGCTCGCGTGTACCGGTTTCGTCGCGCAAAACTCGAGCCAAGTCCGTCCGGAAGGCACTCGTCGGCGGTCTGGTCCACGGCATCCTCTCCGCCGCAAGGGCGCTCTATTTTGTCGGTGCCGGTCTGACACGATGGGGAAGAAAGAGCGAGCGAAGAGGTTCGCCGAGGTGAAGCGCATGCTCAACCCGAAGGATGCGAAGGTTGACAAGAAGAAGCATCAGACGAAGAAGCGCGACGACGAGCCTGAGCTGAAGCACATGTGAGTCCGGCACGAGATTGCTGCTCTCCTTCCCCGCAATTCCGCAACTCCACCCGTCGTCCGTCCCGTCGGCTCACCCTCTCTCCATCCCCTCGCGTCCTTTTCGCAGCGAGGCTACAGCATCGTCGCTGTTCTTCAAGCACAACTCCGCGCTCGGCCCCCCGTACAACGTTCTCGTGGACACCAACTTCATCAACTTCTCCATCAAGAACAAGATGGACCTCGTGAAGGGGATGATGGACTGCCTGTACGCGCAGTGCGTCCCGCACATCACCGATTGCGTGATGGCGGAGTTAGAAAAACTCGGTCAGAAATATAGGGTTGCGCTGAGGGTGGCGAAGGACCCGAGATTCGTGAGGCTACCGTGCACGCACCCGGGCACGTACGCCGACGACTGCATCTGCGAACGCGTCAGGCAGCACAAGTGCTACATCGTTGCCACGTGCGACACCGACCTGAAGCGACGGATACGCAAAATTCCTGGGGTACCCATCATGTTCCTCCAACAGCACAGGTATACCGTGGAGCGTCTACCGGAGGCTGCGGTGGGTGGGGCGCCGAGGCAGTAGGGGGGGGATGGCTCAGGGTGACCGTAAATTGAAACGACTGATATTTGATTAAAGTCAACTAAACAACTCGCAGAGAAGCCCGTGGTATGTGACATGACTCCGCCGCGCGAACTTCACTCTTCAACCTCTCAAGAGGCCGGGTTTTATCGCGCGGGGTCAAAATTCACATCGTGCTCTCACCAGATTGCCCCGTCAAGCTTTTGCCGTTTTTGAAATATGTTTGTTTGGGTCTGAGCAGCTTCACCGCGGCTCATCAGCCCGCTTGTTTATATAATCCTATGCCACGCACCGGTGTGATAGACAAAAAGACCACCCTCCCCTGCGTTCAGCGCAAGGCCAGAAGTGGCCTTGTCAGAATCATTGCGAATGAACATGAGCTGACCACCAGAGGGAGTACCCGCCACAGAGACGCTGAAACTGGAAGCGACTGATCCCGTGATCTTGCACACAGTGGTTCCAGCAGGAATCGTGACACCGCCTGAAGAAGCGGTTGCGGCATGGTACGATGTCATCACGTTGCCACCAGATAGGTCCGTATCGCCATTCACGTTGAGCCTGCCAGCTACCGTCACGGCGCCGGATTCGAGAGAAAGCAGGTCGGTATCACCGTCGACGCCGATGAGCTTACCATTGAAGCGCACCTGCTCGACGTCCACATACCCGCTGGAGGAAATTGTCAAGCCCGTGGTACCCGTGTGCGTAAACGTCGCCGCAGTCTCACTCATGGACACGGAATCCGCGAAACTCGCAGCTCCGGTCACGGTGAGGGTTCCGCCGACTGCGGTGTTGCCGTTACCAGAAGCCACCGTGAACATTGAGGTGGCAACCTTGAAATCAGAAGTCACATCCAGGGTGCCCGAAAGCGTCGCCGCGCCCGTGACTCCGAGGGTACCGCCCACCACGGTGTTTCCGGTGAGTGCAGTGACCGAGAACTTGTCCGTGGCCACCTTGAAATCGGATCCGACGTTGAGGGTGCTGGCCATCGTGGTAACTCCACTCACGCCGAGGGCTCCAGACATAGTAGCATCCCCGGATGATGTGAACGTGCCAGCCACAGTTGTATCTCCTGAGCTCGCCGTAACCTTGAACTTGTCCCCCGCAACAGTGAAGTCCGAGTTCACAGCAAGAGAGCTCGATAACGTCGCGGCGCCGGTCACACCAAGGTTTCCGAGGACCGCAGTGTTACCCGTGTCTGACGCGACCGAGAATTTATTTCCATTCACTGTGAAGGTGCCCGAGGTACTGAGGGTGCCAGCGATGGTCAAGGCCCCACTCGCGAGGGTCACCAAGTCGGGATCACCGGTGGGACCCATCGCACTACCATCAAAGCGAACACTCTCGATATCGACGTATCCAGACGTGCTACTGATTGCCATGCCGGTGCCACCAGTGTGAGTGATGGAAGCAAGAGCTTTTGCGACCTCCACGTCTCCAGTAGAGTCCAGTTTCAGAGTTCCACCGATTGAAACTTGACCAGTGGCCAAAGTGATCAACTCAGCATCAGCGCTGGTGCCAATCTTCCTGTCGGCGAAGCGGATTTGCTCCACGTCCACGTATCCATTCGTGCTCTTGATGGTCAGTCCACCAGTCGCGGCTGAGTGCGTCAGGGCTGCAGCCGCATGGTCCATGATGAGATCGCCTTGCAGTGTTGCGTCCAGCGCAACATTGACCGTATCTGACAGCGTCACGGCACCAGTGACATCAAGAGTGCTCGACAACGTTGTTGCGTCGGACACCGTGAGGGTCCCCGTCATTCCAGTGTCCCCCGTCGCATAATCGACGGTAAACTTGGTAGATGCAACCTTGAAGTTTCCAGTTGTGCTAAGTGAGCCAGAGATGGTCACAGCACCATTTTCGAGGTTCACGAGGTCTGGGTCGACATCGATGCCGATTGCCTTGTCTGTGAAGCGGACTTGCTCCACATCCACGTATCCATTCGTGCTCTTGATGGTCAGTCCACCAGTCGCGGCTGAGTGCGTCAGGGCTGCAGCTGTGTCGGACATGATCAGATTCTTCTGCAGCGTCGCGTCCAGGGCGACGTTCAGGGTGTTGGATAGGGTAGCACCCTGAGTCACGGTGAGGGTGTCAGACAGGGTTGTCGCACCACCGACGCCGAGAGTGCTCGACAACGACGCAGAGGTCAAGGTCGTGGCGCCAGTGACACCAAGGGTCCCGCCAACTGCAGTGTTGCCGTTGTCGGCAGTCACCTGGAACTTGGTGTTGTCCACAACAGTGAGGTCATGGGTTGACGTTACAGTTCCAGCAATGGTTACCGCTGAGACCCCAAGAGTCACCAAATCAGCATCGTTGGCGACACCAATTGTACTGCCGGTAAAACGCACAGACTCAACATCAACATGAGCGTTTGTGCTCGATATTGTCAGTCCAGCCGTCGCGCTGAAAGCTGCTGTGTGCGTGATCGTGGCAGCATCCTGCAGCAGTGATACAGAGTCTTTGAGTGTGGTGCCCCCGTCAACTGCAAGTGTACCAGCCACAACCGTGTTACCGGACGAATGTTCAACAGTGAACATGGAGGTTGCCACACGGAATGTTTGCGTGACATCCAGGGTGCCCGAAAGCGTCGCCGCGCCCGTGACTCCGAGGGTACCGCCCACCACGGTGTTTCCGTTGCTCGCATACACAGCAAATTTGGTGTTGTCAGTGACCATGAGGTCACCCGAGGTAGTCATCGTTCCTGAGATCGTGACCGCATTGTCTGCGAGCGAAATCAGATCATCATCAGTGACGATACCAATCTTGTTAGCGGTGAAACGAACATCTTCCACGGACACAGTCCCGGCACTCTTGATTGTAAGCCCTCCAGATCCAGTGTGATCAATAAGAGCAGTTGCTTTCGACATCGTGATATCGTCAATAATGGTGGTCGCACCGGTCACTGATAAAGTCCCTGCCACAGCTGCGTTGCCGGAAGTATCCACAGTGAACTTGTCCGTAGCAACTTTGAAGTCGGATCCCACGTTCAAGGTGCCGGCCACGACCGTGTTGCCAGAACCTGAAGCCACTTGAAACTTGGAGGTGGCAACCGAAAAGTCGTTCGCAACAGCGAGAGTGCTAGACAGCGTGGCCGCACCGCTGACAATGAGAGTGCTGGATAGTGTTGTGATGCCGCCAACTCCAAGCGTGCTGTCCAGAGTGGTGGCGCCAGTCACTCCTAAGGTACCGGCGGCAGCCGTGTTGCCGGCTGCATCTACCACAAATTTATCTGTGGCCACCTTGAAATCTGCAGTGGTGTCCAGGGTGCCGGTAATGATCACAGCCCCGCTGTCCAGGGCAATGAGATCCGGATCACCATCTATACCGAGCTGCTTGTCCGTGAATCGGATAAGCTCAACGTCCACGTAAGTATTTGTACTCTTAATCGTCAGCCCGCCGGTGGTAGCAGTGTGCGTAATTGCAGCAGCTTGTTTTGACATGTCGATGTCATTCAGCATTGTTGCCTTTTGGCCAACAGAGAGCGTGTTCAACAAAGTGGTAGCTTCAGTGACATCCAAGGTAGACGACATAGTTGCTGCTCCAGTCACCCCGAGAGAACTTTGAGCCGTCAACGTTCCGGCCACGATGGAATTACCGGTAGTTGCATCCACAGAGAATTTGTCTCCCGCAACAGTGAAATCATCACTGGCTGACAGTGTACCGTCAATAGTTACCGCAGCGCTTCCAAGAGTGATAAGATCATCATCACCGCTAATGCCAATTTTCTTATTTGTAAAACGAACATCCTCCACGTCTACGAATCCAACTGTACTGGATATGGTCAGCCCAGTGGTCGCACCGACCGTGGTAGCACTGTGAGTGAAGGCAGCTGCGGTTTCGGTCATTAAAAAACCACTTTGCAGAGTTGTCGTGTCTGCGACCGTCAGTGTTCCATCAACAGCAGTGTTACCTGTCGACGAGTCGACGGTGAACTTTGTCGACGCAACCTTGAAATTTTTAGTGACATCAAGAGTATCAGACAACGTCGTGGCGCCGTTGACTGTGAGCGTATCCGACAAAATTGCCTCACCTTCGACGGTAAGAGAATCCTGCAAGGTGGCTCCCTGTGCCACAGTCAAGGTGTTCGAGATCGTGGACACTCCACTGACAGTGAGCTCTCCAGAAAGAGTGGTGTCACCAGAGACATCGAGAGTGCTTTGCAATGTTGCAGCACCAGTTAACGTCGAGGCACCGCTCACACTGAGAGAGTCCAGAGTAGTGGCCCCCGTCACATCAAGAGTGCTTCGTAAAGTTGCCGCGCCGGTGACATCCAGTGTTCCACCTGCGGTGAGATCACCACCCACCGCCGTGTCGCCACTCAACGCCGCGACAGTAAACGCCGTCGTCGCCACGTTAAAGTCGCCCGTCGATCCGAGGGCACCAGCAACAGCCACCGACGCGCTGCTCAGCGTGATGATGTCGATGTCACCGGTGATGCCAATTTTGGTTTCAGTGAACCGCACCGACTCAACATCCACGTATCCGGCTTCGCTGGTAATCGCGAGGCCTCCGCTACCCGCGGTGTGCGTGAGAGCTGCATATGTTTCGGACAGCTTCACATCATCAGACACAGTAAGGGTGCCAGCGACAGCGACGGCACCACTCGAAAGAGTGATGATATCATCGTCAGTGCTGATACCCATTTTGCCACCAGCAGTGAACCGCACTGATTGCACATCGACATGGCCGTTGGCGTTGGAGCTTGAGATGGTCAGGCCACCACTTGCACCAGAGTGTGTGAGGGCGGCAGCCGTGTCAGACATGATTATGTTCTTTTGTAGAGTCATGTCCTCAGCGACGTTCAGCGTATCAGACAGCGTCGTCGCACCATCCACCCCAAGTGTCCCTGCCACCGCAGTGTTGCCTGAGCCAGAGTCCACGCTGAACATGTTTGTCGCAACCTTGAAAGTGCCGGTCGCATC
>Ga0115571_1000530_pt1 | contig 28386 bp, 22 predicted proteins | sample COGITO_mtgs_1205_FD_87293 | JGI IMG/M metagenome (GOLD analysis project Ga0115571, IMG submission 87293) | Pelagic marine microbial communities from North Sea - COGITO_mtgs_120531 | ecosystem: Environmental > Aquatic > Marine > Epipelagic | place: Germany:Helgoland, sampling site Kabeltonne...
CTAGAGCAGCAGTTGATCCTGACGGAAAGACAACTGTTTTTACAGGTATTGTCGATGGAGTCGAATATCTTGAGCCATATAAAGGAACCGACGTTGAAACCCCAAGATTTGATGAGAGTAAACATTACCACTGGCCATTGCCATTGGATGTTCTTTCTCAAAATCCTGAATTGGGTCAAAACCCAGGTTGGTAACATACCTTTCCTGCGTTGATTTAGAGCAAAGCCATCTTTTTTAGATGGCTTTGTTTTTTTGCATAACCCTCTATATTTAAGTGGTTTATATTTTTTTATTTGTTCCATTTTCCTTATTTTAATTGTTGTTAAAATCAAAACAAAAACTCAAGTATTTATTCATCTTTTTTTGATGTTTTAAATGCATTAAATTATCATTATGAGAACTTTTTATTCGTTTTTTTTATTATTAATCTCATTAATACTGATTAACTGTAATGGAGAAGCAGTAGAGAAAAATAAAGAATCAGTTGCAGAAATCAGTAATCCTTTTACCCCTGAATACCTTACCAAAAACCTTAGAAAAGAATCCCCAAGATTGGTTTTGAATGCTGAAATTGATAAAATTCTGAGAAATAAACTCAACTCCGATCCAGTAGTTCAAAACATTTATCAAACCATCAAGCTCAATGCAGATCAAGTATTGCAAAAACCTTTTTTGGAACGTATTAAAATTGGAAAGCGATTGCTTTCGGTTTCCAGAGAAATGCTTTATCGAATTAACATGCTGGGAATGGTTTATTATATTGAAAAAGACCCAAAAATATTAGAACGAATCGATGGAGAAGTGAAGGCAGTTTGTCAATTTTCAGATTGGAATCCCTCACATTATTTAGACGTTGGTGAAATGTCAATGGCTGTTGCTTTTGCTTTGGATTGGACTACTGGTGATTTGCCAGAGTCTACCATCGAATTGGCATTAAATGCTTTGATAGAAAAAGGTATTAAACCCAGTTATAACAAAGAAAGTAGATCGAATACTTGGTGGATCAACGGAAATAACAATTGGAATCAAGTTTGTAATGGAGGAATGATTGCAGCATCTATTGCCATTGCCGAACGCGATCCCGAGTTGGCAGCTACCACCATCAGAAGGTCTATCGATGGCTTTCCTCATGCTTTGGACGAATACGGTCCAGATGGTGTTTACCCAGAAGGATCGACTTATTGGGGTTATGGTACTGTGTTTTCAGTGGTTACCAATGCCATGTTAGAAAGTGCTTTTGGAACCGATTTTGGCCTAGGGAATTACCCTGCCTTTAAAGAAAGTGCCATTTTTAGGGTCTTAATGAATACTCCTTCCGGTTGGTATTACAACTTTGCAGACTGTGGAGACAAAAGAAGCGAAAACGGTGACATTACCTTGGCTTGGTTTGCCTCCAAATCAGGCGATGAACTCTTTTTTGAAAGAAATAGGTTGCTCAGATCCCCCAGTGAAATTGGAAAATTAAGACGTTTGGATGGTGCGGGACTGGTTTGGTTGGCTCAATACGAAAAAAAACTGTATTCCGATCTTCCATCGGCTTGGAAGGGAGAAGGCTCAAACCCTGTGGCCGTTTTCACTGGAGGATCTTCCGATCCCTATGGCTACTATTTTGGTGGTAAAGGAGGAAGTGGAACCGTAAATCACGGGAATATGGATGCCGGCTCATTTATTTTTGAATTGAATGGGATCAGATGGGTATTTGATCCAGGAAACCAAAACTATAACGATCTAGAAAAAGAAGGTTTTGACTTGTGGAACAAATCACAAGATAGCCAACGATGGACCCTTTTAAACAAAGGAAATTTTGGGCATAGTACTTTATCTGTAAATGATCAGTTACATATAGTCGATGGTAAAGCTACTATTGCTGATTTTAAAGAGGGCAAAAATCCTCAAGTTACTTTTGACCTTACTCCAACCTTTAAAGGACAACTCAAAAGTGCCGAGAGAACTTTTACTAAGGACAGCAATGTTTCCCTAGTCATAGAGGATAAAATCGAAATTGACGAAATGACCGAAATTGTTACATGGCAATTGATCACGACATTGGATGTTGAAATCACCCCCGAGGGTGCAACGATTTATAAACCTGAATATTCATCAGTAACGCCTGTAAAAAAACTCTATGTTGAAAATATAAGCCATCCTAAAATTCAAATGAATGTTGTTTCCTTGGATCCTCCACCATTGGCTTTAGATAGAAGAGTGAAAGGGCTAAAGAGGATAGAATTAAAAATTCCTTCATCAAATATTGAGGGTGAAAATCTTAATATTAAAGTCAGACTGAGAGGGCAGAAGAACTGGCGTGAGGGTTATTAATGTGAGGCATATTAGAAAAATTTTAAAGTAGTAAAATGAATTACATCCATAAACCATTGATAAAGCTTATAATAATTTCCCTTTTTTTTGGGCAGAGATGTGGATTGATGGCCCAAGTCAAAAAATCTGATATTGACAAAACTTTGGACATTTCTTCTTTGGAGCATCCCTATCTTTATTTCAATGAGACTGATAAAAAGAAGCTTATCGAGCGGATCAATTCAGATCAAGAAAGTAAAGATGTTTTCAGGAAAATGAAAGCCAAGGCCAAAGTTTGGATGGCCATGCCCGTTGACAAAAACATACCGATTCAAGGTAAAAATACACGAGCCAATTGGTCAGAAGAGGATCGAAACAATCTTTATGCAAAATATTATAAAGAAAACAGAGACAATGCATTTTATTTGGCTTTTCTCTATCAAATGACAGGCGATGAGGCCTATGCCCAAAAGTCATTTGAATTTGCAGACGCTTTTTGTGATTTGACCACTTGGACCCAACGCGCCCATGAATTTCCCATTATTTATTCCCGCATCATGCCGTGGAATGTACCCGATGATCAAGTCAATTTCAATTTTGATCATTATAATGGAGATTCGGGTCGACTGATGGCTGCCGTTTATGATTGGTTGTATCCTGTATTGACACAAGCACAGAGAGATCGCATTCGCGGAGCACTTTTGGAAAAAGTAATTACGCGTGTTCGGGGTGACTATGAGTTTCACTGGTGGGCCACTGCCTATCGTTGCAATTGGTGTGGTGTGTGTAACTCTGGCGTCGGTCTGGTAGGTTTGACCCTACTAAAAGAACACCCACAACTTACTGATGTTGTGGCTGAATCCTACAACCGAATCAACAGCATGTTCAATGAATTAGGTTTAGATGGAGGTTGGCAAGAGGGAGGCTCTTATTGGAATTATGGGGTTCATACTTCTGCGTTTTTTGCCGATGCCCTAAAGCGATTGACCCATGGTAAATTCAATCTTTTTAAAAACAAAAGGCTTTTGGACAATCCAGTAACCTTCCCATTATATATCTCTCTTCCGGGCTATAAATCACTCAATTTTGAAGATTCTGGTGGTGGGGGATGGGTCGGTAGTCCCCATTTAATCAACAAACTTGCAACGGAAACTCAGAACCCTCAAGCGGCTTGGTACAGGAATCAACTCAACAAAGAACCAGATGGTGTTTTCGATATCCTGTGGCCCAGACCTACATTTGCTGGTCTTCCTCCCAGTCAACCGTCCCTACATTTTAGAACCATTGATTGGTGGGTGATGCGCAGTGATTTTTCGAGTTCAGATAAGGTCATAGTTGCTGGAAAAGCTGGGAAAAATGACGATCCTCATCACGGTCATTTGGACATTGGTCATTTTATAATTTATTGGAATCAAGAATATTTTATTAAAGATTTAGGAAAAAGTGGATACGATGAAAAGTATTTTGATCAGGATCGATTCGACTATCCCGAGGCCTCAAGCGAGGGACACAACACCCTATTGGTCAATGGTGAAAAGCAAATTTCGGGTAAATATTATAAACAACCTTATGATTATAGTATAGGGGGAGAAGTATTGGATTTTAGAACGAACGCCAAAAGAGATTATGTGCTAATGGATCCCACCAATGCCTATCCGAAAAAGGAACTAAAAAAGTGGAGAAGAAATATAATATTAGAGAAACCAAAGATCACAATCCTTTTGGATGAAATTCATGCCCAAAAAAATGCTGAGATCAAGTTGCGCTTTCATTCAGGCGTTGATGTAAAAATCCATGATGGTTCAGTAATGCTCGAAGGGAATGAAGGAAAGATGGCATTGATTCCCATCACCGATCAAGAATTTTCAATCAAAACGGGAAGACATCCCTCTCAAATGGTTAATGCTACTCAATCCTTTAATTGGATTGATTATTTTGATGTGGAATTCATGTCTTCATCAAAAAATACACTTTTTTCTAATTTGATTTTACCCGTTAAAGACCAAAACCAAATGAAAAAAATCATGTCGTCCAAGAAGATGGAAATGCTTGAAAATGGAGATATGAAATTGAGTTTTGATTACGAAAATCAAACTTTTGAATATCATTTCAACAAAACCAAAACAGGATATATACTGGATGAAAATTAAAATAAAATCCTCAATGAAAAACACTTCATATTTATTGATATTAACGGTAATTTATTTTTTTAGTCGATGTAATGATCTTCCAAAAAAAGAAATCTTCATTGACGAATCACACCTACAAGAGTCTGTCGTTCAAATCGTAGAGATCGATTCAGTATGGTCAGGTCACTCTGTAGGTTTCTCCCTGTTGACCCATCAGGAGCGACAATACATAGCCTATTATAATGCCAACAGGAACATGGTAGTGGGTCAACGAGACTTGTCCGACGAACGTTTTACATTGTTTAAACTGCCATCTCCTCCCCGAGATCCAGATATTCCTGAGCGCAGTAAAAGATATTCAGCTACGCAAATAGGTTGGGACTCCCACAATTCGATTACCATGGCTGTTGATAAGGAAGGATTTATCCATTTGTCTGGGAATATGCATGTTGACCCTTTGACCTACTTCAGAAGTGAAAAACCCAACGATATTTTTACTTTGAAGCAGCATCATACTATGGTAGGACCCAATGAAAAACGATCCACCTATCCAAAATTTATGCATACCAAAGAAAATGAATTGATTTTCCATTACCGAGATGGGGGAAGTGGTAATGGCAATGAGATATACAACCAATACAATACCCAAACCATGAAATGGAGTCGGATGTTAGAGGTTCCCTTGACTGATGGTCTGGGTCTAATGAATGCCTATCAATCTCAACCAGAAATACGTGAAGACGGATGGTATCATGTCTTTTGGGTGTGGCGTGACACCCCCGATTGTTCTACAAATCACGACTTGTCCTACATGAAAAGTCCCGATCTAGAGAACTGGTTTGATGCCTTTGATCAGCCCATTAAACTCCCTGCTACTTTAGATCAGAAATCATTGATCGTAGATCCCATTCCGCCCAAAGGAGGAATCATAAATTTGGCCGCCAAGCTCTATTTGGATCAAAACCAAAAACCCGTTTTCACCTATCACAAATACGATGAAAAGGGAGACTTACAATTGTTCATTGCCCAGATTAAAAAAGATCAATGGATGTACAAACAAATTACTCAGTGGGACTATCGTTGGGAATTTTCGGGTAATGGAAGCATCATAGGTGAATTTAAAATCAGAGGCTTTAATAAAAGAAAAGACGGACGATACGAAATAGCCTATTGGCATATCAAGTATGGAGAAGGGATCATTTTATTGGACGAAAACTTTGATCCCATTGGTAGGGTAATGAGAGAGCTTCCCCTGTTTTCAGGGCATCGCTTTGAAAAAAGAATAAAAACCGAAGGAACTTTTAAAGGTTTAAACGTAGTGAGTTCCCAAGATATCGGAAAGGCTCCCGAAGATGACGTGAGGTATGTGTTGAAGTGGGAGGCCTTAGACCGATTCAGAGACAAACCAAGACCCAAACCCTGGCCGATGCCAAGTAAACTATATTTGTATAAACTTAAGAGAAATAGTAATTAATTATAGAAAATTATAAACAACTAATTCAATTTTTAACCAGAACACCAAATAACTGTAATCATGAAAAAAATCATAAACTGTATTGCTTTATTACTTTTTTTACCGAGTCTGACGGCTCAAAACGATAGGGCTTTTGAAGTAAAACAAGTCATGGAAAGAGTAGCAGATTGGCAAATCGCCAACCACAACGATCTTCAATACCGAGCTCAAAACAAACGACTCAATAGAGGGAAACACCATCCTTTGGATTGGACCAACGGTGCTCTATATGTAGGAATGACCAAATGGGCTGATATGGCCGAAGATGAAAAATATTTTTTATGGCTAAAAAACATAGGCGAAACCAACGATTGGAAATTACATAAGAGAATTTACCATGCTGATGATCATACAGTCGGACAGACCTATGTTCATTTGTACCGAAAATATAAGGATGAAAAAATGATTCAGCCTACCATAAATCAATTGGACTACATTCTATATCATCCTTCAATGTCTAAAATGACATGGAGATCAAAATTTCATCAAGATCGATGGAACTGGTGTGATGCACTTTTTATGTCTCCTCCTGTTTGGGCGATGATTTCAAAAATAACCCGAGATAAAAAGTACCTCGATTTTATGGTCAAAGAATTTAAAGCCACTACAGACTTTTTGTTTGACAAAAAAGAAAGTCTTTATTACAGAGATGAATCTTATATTGGCGAAAAAGACAATGGTACTAAGATCTTTTGGTCCAGAGGAAATGGATGGGTATTGGCAGGATTGGTCAATGTGATGATCGAGTTGGATCCTAAAGGAACAGAATACAAGTACTTTTTGAAAATCTATAAGAAAATGGCTCAGAAATTACTCGAGATTCAAACTCCAGAAGGTCATTGGGCAATGAGCTTATTGGGTCAAAAATTTTATCCTACTCCTGAAACCAGCGGTTCTTCCTTTTTTACTTTTGGTTTGGCTTGGGGCATTAATCTAGGTATTTTGGATAGTAAGATCTATCGTCCCGTTGTTGAAAAGGCCTGGAAAGCTTTAGTTGGTCATGTTAATGAGGACGGAATGTTGACTTATGTTCAACCCATTGGAGCGGCACCAGGCGAAGCCTATCCCGACAAGACTGAAGTTTATGGAGTGGGGGCCTTCCTGAGTGCTGGTTCAGAGATGTATAAATTGTACGGGGGTAAATAATTCATCTTTTCCCTTTTTATTTAAAAATTTGATGTGGTAAGGAAACTACTTTTAAGTGCTTTAGGACTTTTATTTTTATCCTGTCAAACACCTGAAAAACAGGAAGGTCCTTTTTTTGCCAATGGTATTAAAAACGGTTGGGCAGATCAAAATTCCATTGTTCTGTGGACAAGACTCACTCAAAATAAAGAGGCCTTGTATAGGGGGCTGCCCTTCAAAAAAATAAGTAAAGAGAAAATGCTCACACTAGCCAAAAATCCAGATAAAGAGACCATTTATGGTTCTCAAATCCCAAAAGGAGCAACCCTCAGCGATATGGAGGGGTATTGCCCTGGAGCTGCCGGTGAAGTTCAATTTCATTATTATATTGAAGGAAATGATGATACTACTGTCGTTTCGAATTGGACTGCAGTAGATCCTCAGAAAGATTTTACCCATCAGTGGAAGTTGGAAAGACTGGAAGCAGGAAGGAAATATCGATTAAAAATCTATGCCAGACCCCACGCTGGTGCTGAGGTTTCTGACAGTATTTCAGGTCAGTTTGTTTTGCCATCCGATAAGGATACCAAAAAGAACATTAAATTTTGTGTGGTCTCCTGTCATGATTATAATCGGCGTGACGATCTCGAAAATGGACATAAGATTTACCCAAGTATGGCCAAGCTATCTCCAGATTTTTATGTGCATACTGGAGATATAGAGTATATGGACAAACCAACTCCCTATGCCTTGACCGAAGAATTAATGCGTTTCAAATGGAATCGTCTGTTTGCTCTTCCTTTTCAGCGATCTTTCTATAACAATCACACTTCCTATTTTATGAAGGACGACCACGATGTGGGTTTTGATGACAGTTACCCCGGCAAAGATTATGGAACGGTTCCCTTTGAGAGAGGTCTGGAAATTTTCGACAAGGAGCAATTCCCCAGTCATCAAAAAAGTTATAAAACCATTCGTTGGGGAAAAGACCTTCAGGTATGGATTGTTGAAGGCAGGAACTATAGGAATCAAAATTACTTAGATGACGGTCCTAATAAAACCATATGGGGAAAAGTGCAAAAACAATGGTTTTATGAAACGGTATCCAAATCGGATGCTACGTTTAAAGTTCTGATTACTTCCTCGCCTATTTTAGGCCCAGACCGAAGGAATAAAAATGACAATCTAAGCAACGCCAACTATTCTCATGAACAAGGAGAAATACTTGATTTTATAAAGAAACAAAAAAACCTTTTCATTGTCAACGGAGATCGTCATTGGCAATATGTTACCCACATCAAAGAAACCAATCTGTGGGAATTTGGCTGTGGAGCTGGAGCGAACGTTCATGCAGGGGGATGGAAACAGGAGGATGTTAGACCAGAGCATCAATTCTTAAGGGTTAAAGGTGGTTTTCTAACAGTAACAGTGGTAAGTGAAGATATGCCTGCGGTAAAGTTTACCCACCACGATGTGGACGGAAACCCAGTAAATGAAGTTGTTTTTTAAGATTCTTGGTAATAATTACGTTCCTCAGAGTGACTGAACTTATGATTTTCTTTAGTAATAATTTCCAAAGGTGTAGGAATTTCGTTTTCTGGTAGTTCTTTGTGAACCAAATAGTTGGACATAGTGATAATCGATTTGTATCCCTGATTGAATGATTTTTGAGAAATCAAAAAAGTAACCACCCCTTCAGCCAGAGCATCGACGTTTTGAGGCGTTGTATCAAAGCCTACTGCTTTTAGTTGTGATAGTTTATCTGCATCAATCACACGACAGACATTGGATATCCGACTGGAAGGAACCATAATCCCCTTAATTTGAGGATGCTTCTCCAAATAAAGATTGATTTTTTCACCACTCTTTTCAACCTCATCAGGTTTATCGAATTGGAGTTGGTGGATTTTGGTGCTGGGCTTATTTTCCTTAAAATAGTAATTGAAACCTTTGACACGCTCAAGAATGGCTTCATAGTCATAAAGGTTTTTTCGAGTAAGAATAATTAATATTTCATCACTATCGTCCAAACAAATATCTGATAGTTTACCTGCAAGAACACCTGCTTCAAAAGACTTTTGTCCGATATAACAAAGATTATTAAATCCCTGTAATCCAACATTTAAAAAAAGAAAGGGAATCTGTTTATCATTGAGTACTTCAATGATTTCTGTGGTTTCTTTGATAAATAGCGGTACCATTATAACGGCATCTGGTTCAGTTTTAATCAATTTTTGAAAAGCTTCGATATAACTTTTAGGGTCAAATTGGTCAAAAGTGAAAAAATGATTTTCTACTCCATAGGCATTGACCTCTTGACTCCCTTTTTGGATTCCTAAAAATGGAGATTTCCAAAAAAGATTTTCATCATCATACTGAGGAATCAATGTTGCCAGATTCTGGTGTTTTTTCATTGCCAAAGAACTGGCAATCAAGTTGATCTTAAATTTTTTTTGTTTTAGGATTCGTTTAATTTTCTCCTCTGTTTTGGGAGAAACACCTCCACGGTCGTGTAAAACACGATCGACTGTACCTGCTGACACATTGGCTTCTTTGGCGATGTCTTTTATGGTAGTCAAAAAAAAATATTTATCTTAAATATACTATATTATTATTATGATGTATAATATTTCAAACAAATAATTATTATCAAGAATATACAACTCTTGAAGTAAATTTTTGCTTCCTTTCCATTATATTTGTTAAAAATAGTGTACCCACACGAAAACTTCAATTATGTCTAAATCAAATAAGTGGATCATTGCAGCAGCTTTATCTGGCTTTCTGTTTGGATTTGATACTGTAGTCATCTCGGGGGCCAACCTACCCATAAAGGAATTGTGGTCTACTGGGCCTGTTTTTCACGGTTTTTTCATCATGTCAATGGCACTTTGGGGAACCGTTGTTGGCGCTTTGTTTGGATCTTATCCAACCAACAAATTGGGTCGAAAAATAACCTTGTCCTGGATCGGTTTATTCTTTCTCATCTCTGCTCTTGGATCTGCTTTGGCAATGGACCCTTTCACTTTTTCTTTTTTTAGATTCATTGGAGGTTTGGCTGTTGGAGTTTCTTCCATAGCCGCCCCTATATACATATCCGAAATTTCGCCTCCACAAAAAAGAGGTTCCCTTGGGGTTTTATATCAATTTAGTTTGGTTTTCGGTATTTTAATTGCTTTTTTCTCCAATTACCTATTGACAGGTTTTCAAGGCATCCATGATTGGAGATGGATGTTAGGAGTGGAGGCCATTCCCGCATTATTTTATTTGTTGATGACCTTCTACATCCCCGATACACCCCGGTGGCATATACTTTTCCAAAACAATGACAAAAGGGCTCTTAAAACATTAGAAGATATTTATGGAAAAGGCTCAGAGGCGCAAAGTGTTTTTGATGAGATCAAATCGACTGACCAAGTTATAGCCGAAAAAAACAAACTCATCAGTAAGAAAAGCCAAAAGGTTTTAATCCTAGCTTTTTTAATTTCCTTTTTCAATCAACTCTCGGGCATCAATTTTATACTTTATTACGCTCCTGAAATATTACAAATGGCCGGTTTTGTTACTAAAGAATCACTTTTCAACTCCGTTTTTATAGGCCTGACCAACATCGTCTTCACTTTTGCAGGACTTATGCTGATTGATAAACTGGGACGAAAACAACTCTTAATCATTGGTTCATTGGGATATATCATTAGTTTGTCTGGTGTAACAATAGCTTTTTATCAGGGGCTGAACCCCCAGTGGATCGCCCTATTTATTTTTGCTTTTATTGCATCACATGCTATCGGACAAGGGACTGTTATATGGGTTTTTATCTCTGAAATTTTCCCCAACAGACTCAGAGCCCGAGGACAGTCTTTTGGTGCAGGAGTTCATTGGGTGTTTGCTGCCATAATTACTTTGATAGGTCCATCGGTAATTGCGATCTTCAATACCAACCCATGGCCCATTTTTTCTTTTTTTACTTTCATGATGTTCCTGCAACTTATGTTTTCTGTTTTTATGGTTCCCGAAACCAAAGGAAAGTCCCTCGAAGAAATCAACCAAATCATTAATAAAAATTAATCATTCTATGAATAGAAAAGATTTCATTATCAATTCTGGTGGAATAGTATTAGGATCTATGATGGCTCCAAACCTTATGGCCAATGTAAATCTTAATAACACTGTCAATCTGGGTGTTATCGGTACTGGTGGAAGAGGACAAGGGATTATTAAACTACTCGATAATATCTCTGGTTGTGAAGTGATTGCTGTATGTGATACCCTGGCTTTTCGTTTAGAAGAAGGTTTTGATTTGATAAAAAGCAACAAAAATGCCAAGGCCTATAAGGATTACAGAAAACTTCTGGATGACAAAAACATCGATGGTGTGATCATCACCACTCCCTTGAATACCCACGATATCATTGCAGTGGATTCCCTAGACGCTGATAAACATGTTTATTGCGAAAAAACGATGGCAAAAGGAACTGACGCCACTGCCCGAGTTGTTGAGAAATGTAAACTTTCCAAAAAGGTTTTTCAAACAGGGCATCAATACCACAGCTCCAGAATGTACACCCAGATAGTCGATATGATTTGGGAGGGAAAAGTAGGAAAAATAGCCTCTTTAGAAGCCCAGTGGAATCGAAATGGCAACTGGAGAAGGGCAGTACCCAACCCCTCTTTCGAAAGACAGATTAATTGGAGAATGTACAGGGAATATTCCTACGGATTGGTTGCTGAATTAAGCTCCCATCAAATAGATTTTGCCAACTGGATTCTCAAGGCCACTCCAGAAAAGGTTGTTGGTATGGGAGGAATTGACTATTGGAAGGACGGTAGAGAAACCTATGACAATACCAAGCTCATCTATGAATATCCCGAAGGGGTAAAAGCCACTTATACTTGTCTGACCTCCAATGCCAAGGATGATTACAAGATCATGGTCATGGGAGACAAAGGTACCTTGACCATTTCCTACGATACCGCATGGTTTTTTCCTGAGGGAGAGTACAAGCCAGAGTATGGAGAAGTAGATGGGGTATCTGGGGCAACGACCAATTGGTCACAAGGTAAAGGAACTCTTATAGACATCAAGCATATAGATCCCACTAAACAAGCTCTAACAGATTTTAGAGATTCAATAATTAACAACCAAACCCCACTTTCTGGAGTCATCACTGGTGCCAAAGCAGCCTATGCTGTTGAAATGGGGATACAGGCCATGGACAGTGAAAAAACGATCCATTGGGATAAAACTAATTTTATACTATAAACATTATAATGCCAAAATTTGATTTAAAAAGTAAAGTAGCGGTCATCACTGGAGGTGGTGGAGCATTGGGAAGTTGTATTGCACAAAGTTTATCCGAATCTGGAGTCAAGATTGCTATATTGGATTTGACGGAGGAATCCGCCCAACGAACCGTTGACCTGATCCAGAATAATGGGGGGAATGCTATTGGCTTTGCTGCCAATGTACTTTCTAAGGATTCCATTGAAACCATCAGTAAAGAAATTTTAAAAAAGTGGGGAAGCGTAGATATCCTGCTCAATGCAGCAGGAGGAAATATGCCTGGAGCAACCATTGCTGTAGATCAAACTATTTTTGATTTGTCGATGGATGATTTTAAGAAAGTCACTGAGTTAAACCTCAATGGTTCTGTTATTCCTTCTCTGGTATTTGGAAAGATCATGGCCGATCAAAAAAGGGGTTCTATCATCAACTACTCCTCTATGAGTGTGGATCGCGTGATTACACGGGTGGTGGGCTATTCAGCTTCCAAAGCGGGAATTGAAAACTTTACCCGATGGATGGCCGTGGAAATGGCCTTAAAATTTGGCCCTGGGGTAAGAGTTAATGCTATCGCCCCCGGTTTTTTTGTTGGCAATCAAAATAGAAAATTATTGTTGAATGATGACGGTTCTTATACAGAAAGGGGAGACACCATCATTAGAAATACCCCCATGAAACGTTTTGGAGAAGCAGAAGAACTCAATGGTGCCATTCACTTTTTGTGCAGTGATGCCGCTCAATTTATAACAGGAACTGTACTTCCCATCGATGGAGGCTTTAGTGCTTTCAGTGGGGTTTAATCTATACATATGAAAATGACTCAAACTTGGCGTTGGTACGGACCCAACGATCCAGTTAGCCTAGCTGATGTTAGGCAAGCTGGAGCTAGCGGTATTGTAAACGCACTTCATCATATTCCAAATGGTGACATTTGGTCAAAGGAAGAAATACAAAAAAGAAAAAATGAAATTGAAGCCGCTGGACTTACTTGGGATGTTGTGGAATCTCTTCCGGTCCACGAAAAAATAAAAACCAGAACTGCAGATTTTCAGCAAATCATAGAGAACTACAAGGTAAGTATGCAAAATCTCGCTTCCTGTGGAGTCTATGTTATTTGTTACAATTTTATGCCCATACTGGATTGGACCAGAACCCGACTGGATATGCCCCTAGAAGACGGTTCCCTTGCACTGGAGTTTAATGCTTCCGAACTAAGGGTTTTTGACTTGCATATACTCAATAGAGAAGGTGCTGAAAAAGATTACAACTCAGAAGAGATTGAAGCGGCTATGAAGCAATTTGAAAACCTTTCCCCATCTGATATTCAACGAATTTCGGATAATATGCTCAAAGGCCTGCCCGGTTCTGAAGAGGGATATTCTATGGAAGAGTTCAAAGCCATGCTCAATACCTACAAGGGAATTGATGCGGATCAATTGAGATCTCATTTGGTACAATTTTTATCGGAGATCATTCCCTTGGCAGAAAGCCTGGGCATTAGAATGTGTATCCATCCTGATGATCCGCCGTTTACCCTTTTGGGTTTACCCCGAGTCGTTAGTACAAGAGCCGATTATCAATACATTTTTGATCAAGTGACTCCCTTGTCTAATGGAATCACTTTCTGTACAGGTTCTTTGGGAGTTAGGCCAGACAATGATCTCCCAGCTATTTTTGATGCTTTTGCAGATCGTGTACATTTCTTACACCTGAGAAGTACCAAACGTGATGCTGAGGGAAATTTCTTTGAGGCAGATCACCTTACTGGAGATGTAGACATGTTTGAAATCATTACCAGAGTAATTAAAGAACAGCGACGTCGGGCTGCTGAAAATCGAAAAGATGCTTCCATACCCATGCGACCTGATCACGGACACCAGATGTTGGACGATCTGGTAAAACCTAAAATTAATCCAGGCTATTCCGCTATCGGAAGATTGAGAGGCTTGGCTGAATTGAGGGGATTGGAATGGGGAATTAATAAAATGGTATAAATGGAATTTAAAAAGACGGAATCTTTTATTAAGGAGAATTTTTTACTCCAATCCAAGGCGGCAGAGCGATTGTATTTTGAGCATGCTGCCGATATGCCCATTATAGACTATCACAACCACTTATCCCCCCAAGTGATTGCAGCCAATCAACCCTTTGAAGGAATCAATCAAATTTGGTTGGATGGGGATCACTACAAATGGAGAGCCATGCGATCACTTGGTGTTCCCGAAAAATTCATCACAGGTAAAGAAACCACTAATAAAGAAAAATTTGATCAGTGGGCTTATACCGTTCCTTTTTCGGTTGGAAACCCTTTATTTCATTGGACTCATTTGGAATTGGATCGTTATTTTGGAATCAAGACCTTGTTACAGCCTTCTACTTCAACTTCCATATTCGAGGAAACCAATCGACAACTTGAGAACACTACGCCAAACACTTTACTCAAAAAGATGAAAGTGGAAATGTTGTGTACCACTGATGATCCGATAGACGATCTCTCCTCTCATCAAAAAATAGCTTCAAGTAATAGTCATGGGACAGAAGTCTTACCAGGTTTCAGACCTGATAATATTTTTGGCATTAATGGAGAGCAATATTTGGACTATATAAAAACCTTGGGTAATGCTGCCCAAGAGGAAATCCAAGACTTAGACAGCCTTTTATCTGTTCTAAAATCTAGAGTTGAATATTTTCATCAGAACGGATGTAGAATCTCTGATCATGGATTGGAGTTTACGCACGCCGCCGATTTTACACATGCTGAAGCCAATGCGATTTTAAAGAAACGCATTTCGGGAATTCTCCCTTCTCCCGATGAAGCCAGCCTTTTCAACTCTTGCGTATTGTATGAACTATTTGTAATGTACCATGATTTCGGTTGGACACAACAATTGCATTTGGGCGCTTTGAGAGGTAACAATCAAAAGTTAAAAACAAAATTGGGGGCAGATGTTGGCTGTGACTCCATAGGAGATTTTGCTCAGGCCAAAAACCTTTCTCGACTTTTGGGGAGATTGAACGACAATGACAAACTTACCAATACCATTCTGTATAACTTGAACCCAGCCATGAATGAAGTTTTTGCCACCATGCCAGGGAACTTTAATAATGATAAAGTAGAGATTCAGTGGGGTACTGCTTGGTGGTTCTTGGATCAAAAAGAGGGAATGGAATCTCAAATGAGAACCTTATCCAATATGGGACTATTGTCCAAATTCATTGGCATGTTGACCGACAGCAGAAGTTTTCTTTCTTTCCCAAGACACGAGTACTTCAGACGTTTACTTTGTAATATGATTGGCAATGATATAGAAAAGGGTCTATTGCCCAATGATATATCCTTTTTTGGGGATATGGTTGAAAACATTTGCTACCACAACTTGAAAGAATTCATAAAATATAAAAACCAATGGTGAAGATAAAACCTCTTTTGGGACTTGTTTGGCTGTTAAGCTTAATGTCCTGTGATCAGTTAAAATCGAGTAAAGTCATTCGATTGGGACACGGCTTGAGTACGGGTCATTCCGTTCACCAAGGAATGGTTTACTTTGGAGAACAACTTGAAAAAATTTCAGAGGGGAAATTTAAAGTACAGATTTATCCCAGTCAACAATTGGGAACCGAACGTCAATGCTTGGAACTTTTACAAATTGGAAGTTTGGACATGACCAAGGTGTCTGCCGGAGTATTGGAAAATTTCTCTCCCAGCATCAAGGTTTTTGGTATTCCCTACATGTTCAAAGACAAGGAACACACTTTTAGAGTTCTTGATGGCCCGATTGGAGACGAGTTACTTGCAGGTACTGAAAAATACTGGCTCAAAGGCTTAGGCTATTACGATTCAGGCAGTCGAAGTTTTTATACCATCGATCGACCTGTGGAACAGCCCAATGATTTGGAAGGCCTCAAAATAAGAGTAATGGAAAGTCAAACGGCCATTGATATGGTAAAGTCATTTGGAGGGTCTCCTACACCCATTTCTTGGGGAGAGCTTTATACCGCCCTGCAACAAGGGGTAGTGGACGGAGCCGAAAACAACCCCCCTAGCTTCTATCTTTCCAGACACTATGAGGTCTGTAAATATTACATTATTGACGAACACACCGTTCTACCCGATGTAGTGCTGATGAGCACCCATTTATGGAACACCCTGAATGAACAAGAGCAAAAATGGATTCAAAAGGCAATGGACCTTTCTGTTATAGAGCAAAGAAGACTATGGTCCGTATCAGAGCAAGAATCTTTGGAGGCTGTTAAAGCTGCTGGAGTTCAGGTGAGTTATCCCGACAAGATTCCTTTTGCCGAAATGTCCAAGTCTGTAGCCGACCAATATGCAAAAGATCCCTTGATCAAGTCATTTATTGATAAAATTAAAAATACTCAGTAATCATGAATGTAAGAGCACAGATAGATTCTATTCTAGAAAAAACCCTTATAGTAATAATGTCGTTTATGGTCGTCAATGTATTGTGGCAAGTTTTTTCACGATATATATTGGCCAATCCCAGTTCATTCACAGACGAGTTGGCCCGCTACCTGATGATTTGGGTAGGTGTTTTGGGAGCAGCCTATGTCGCAGGTAAAGGGAATCACGTGGCCATTACCTATTTTTCTGAAAAGCTTAACCCTGTCAACCTCAAAAGGGTTCAAATTATAATCAACCTGACCATTCTCTCTTTTGCCATACTGGGCATGTTCATAGGAGGAGTGAGGTTGGTCTATATTACCCTAGTATTGGAACAACTTTCCCCTGCACTGAAAATTCCGTTGGGTGTGGTTTATGCTGTAATACCATTGAGTGGATTACTGATTATTTTTTACAAAGTTTTAGATTTAAAAGAACAAGCACAATGATTGAATTTCTACCCGTAATTATATTGGTTTTTAGTTTCTTGGTATTCTTGACACTGGGTGTTCCTGTAGCGTGGTGTATTGCCATGTCTTCCCTCTTTACCCTTATGTTTGCCATGCCTTTTTCGGCGGCAACTACCACAGTATCTCAACGTATTGCAACAGGGTTGGACAGTTTTGCCTTGTTGGCCATTCCCTTTTTTATACTTTCAGGGCAAATTATGAGTAAAGGGGGCATTGCCCATCGCTTGATCTCTTTTGCCAAAACCTTAGTAGGATTTTTGCCCGGAGGTTTGGCATTGATTAACATTGTTTCTGCCATGATGATGGGTGCCATTGCGGGTTCTGCTATGGCTTCTGCTTCTGCCATGGGTACCATTTTAGGGCCTGAGATGGAAAAAGAAGGCTATTCCAAGGAATTTGGTGCTGCTGTAAATATTACTTCATCCACTACAGGTTTGGTGATCCCACCCAGTAACACCTTGATTGTATATTCACTTGCTAGTGGAGGAGTATCCATTGCTGCTTTGTTTTTAGCAGGATACATCCCGGGAATTATCACGGGGCTATTCATGATGTTGGTGGCCATGTTTTGGGCTAAAAAAAATAACTACCCTGTTGGAAAACGTTCTTCTATCAAGGAAGTTTTCGTCAAATTCATTGATGCTTTGCCCAGTTTATTGCTTTTGGTCATCGTCATTGGAGGAATCATTGGTGGAATTTTCACCGCAACCGAGGCTTCCGCTGTTGCTGTACTTTATACCCTACTGCTTTCTTTCTACTATAAGGAACTGTCTTTTAAAGAACTGCCTAAGGTGATCCTAGAATCCACTGAAACTACTGCTATTGTTATGTTACTCATTGGAGCTTCAATGTGCATGTCATGGGTCTTGTCCTACGAGAATATTCCTCAAGACATTAGCAATTTATTACTTTCCGTAAGTGATAATAAAATTGTAATTCTTTTGATGATCAATCTTATTTTATTAGCAGTTGGTGTATTTATGGACGCTACTCCAGCCGTATTGATTTTTACACCTATTTTCCTTCCCATTGTTACCGAGCTTGGTATGGATCCCACCCATTTTGGGATTGTTTTGATGCTCAATCTCTGTATAGGCCTTTGTACACCACCCGTAGGTTCTGTCTTATTTGTGGGAGTAGGTATTGCTAAAACGACCATCTCCAAGGTGATTAAACCCTTAATTCCCTTATTTTTGGTAATGATACTATCCTTGTTTCTCGTAACCTACATTCCTCAGTTAAGTTTGTGGTTACCAGAATTCTTTGGCGTTTTGAATAACTAAACAAAATTAGATATTATGTTTTCAATAAAAACTTTTAAAGCTCTGGGGCTGATTGCCTTGCTGGCGTCTTGCACACCAGATCCTTTTAGTATTAATTTAACCAATGATCTTGACCTAACTAGAGAAAACGAAACCGTCGAGATCGCTTTAAGCGAATTGCCCGAGCAAATCACTTCAATGATAGATAGGATTGGAGTCTATGATCCATCAGAAGCGACTTTTTTAACCACTCAACTCATCGATACGGATCAAGATGGTATGATGGATCAGCTTATTTTTCAACCTCAAATGGCTCCTTCGTCCAAAATGATCCTTCATTTAATGGAACAATCAGAGAAAGATGCCGAAGTAGAAAATTGTTTTTCCAGAATCGTACCTACTCGAATTGACGACTATACATGGGAGAATGATAGGGTGGCTTTTAGAACCTATGGACCTGCGGCTCAGGCACTGGTCGAAGAGGGAAAAGAAGGAGGTCTCATATCGAGTGGTATTGACTGCTGGCTAAAAAAAGTAAATTACCCTGTCATCAATAAGTGGTATAAAGACAGTGAAGAGAATGGTATCAGCTATCACGAAGATCATGGGGAAGGATTGGATAACTACCATGTAGGCATCAGTCGAGGTGCTGGAGGGTTGGCCATCAAAGGTGAGGACGATCAATACTTTGTATCCAAAAACTTTACTTCCCATAAGACCCTTGCTACAGGACCTTTAAGAACACTTTTTCAATTGAATTATGCAGATTGGGAAGGACCACAAGGAATCATCAAAGAACAAAAAACAATTAGTCTAGATTATGGAAATAACTTGATGAAAATTGAGGTCTCGATTCAAGGCACAGACAAAATCTCTGCAGGAATATCACTTCAGGAAAATAATGGAACTGTTATAGACAAAAACAACCTCATTATTTTCAAGCAAAACCATTTTGAGACCACTCTCAGTAATGTAATTCTTAGTCCATCAAAACACTTTGAAGGTTCTCATGTATACAATCCACAAATAAAAGATCAAAACCATGTGTTTTTAGATCTTAAAATTCTAAACCAGTCATTGGTCTATTATGTGGGCTTTAACTGGTCGGAAAGCAACCAATTTTCTGATCATGACGCTTGGGAAAAACATCTGAATGACTTGGCTAAAAAAATTGAAAATCCAATTCAAATTAATTTTAAATAATTTTAATGAACAAAGTAGTTACTTTCGGTGAAATCATGTTAAGACTTTCACCTCCAGGACAGTTGAGGTTCTCTCAGACCAACAATTTTGATGTGGTCTATGGAGGAGGAGAATCCAATGTTGCTGTATCACTTGCCAATTATGGTGTTCCCGTAGAATTTGTTACTCGTTTACCTGAAAATGATTTTGGAGATTGCGCCATGATGGAAATGCGCAAAAGAGGTGTTGGCATCCAACACATTGCCTATGGAGGTGATCGTTTGGGAATTTATTTTTTGGAAACTGGAGCCGTAAGTCGCGGCAGTAAAGTCGTTTATGACCGTGCACATTCTGCTATGGCAGAAATCGAAGCGGGCATGATCGATTGGGATGCAGTATTTGAAGGCGTCAGTTGGTTTCACTGGACGGGTATCACACCCGCCATTTCACAAGGTGCAGCCGATGCCTGTTTAGAAGCGGTTAAAATTGCTAGCGATAAGGGAATTACCATCTCTACCGATTTGAATTACCGTGCCAAACTTTGGAAATACGGTCAGCCTTCCGAACCCATCATGACCGAATTAACTGCCTATTGCGATATAATATTGGGTAATGAAGAAGATGCTGAAAAACACTTTGGAATCAAACCAGAAGGTTTGGACATTACTACTCAAGGTGATCAAGTCAAAGCAGAGGCATTTCAGTCTGTTTGTGAACAAATGATGAAGAAATTCCCAAAAGCTAAAAAAGTGATCACCACTCTGAGGGGATCCATTTCAGCCTCTCACAACACTTGGGCAGGAATACTCTATGATGGAGAAAATATTTATACCAGTCCTGAATACCAAATCACTCATATTGTAGATAGAGTAGGGGGTGGTGACTCATTTATGGGAGGATTAATTTATGGCTTGTTAAAATATCCAGAAGACGATCAGAATGCATTGAACTTTGCAGTGGCTGCTTCCTGTCTAAAACATACCATCAAAGGCGATGCCAATTTGGCCACAGTAGCTGAGGTGGAAAAATTAATGAGCGGTGATGCAAGTGGCCGCGTAGCAAGATAATTATGGCAAAATTTACCCGTTTAGAAGTTGTAGCAAAAATGAAGGAAACCGGAATGGTTCCCCTGTTTTATCACAACGATATTGAAATTGCAAAAAAGACCCTTAAAGCCTGTTATGACGGAGGAGCAAGATTGTTGGAATTTACCAGTAGAGGCGATTTTGCCCATCAAATTTTTGAGGAGCTCAATCAATATGCCTTGGCTGAACTCCCCGAAATGATCATGGGAGTGGGTTCCGTAACCGATGCTGCTGCTGCTTCACTCTACATGCAGTTGGGAGCCAACTTTATTGTAACTCCAGTATTGAGGGAAGATATTGCCCTGGTGTGTAATCGAAGAAAAGTATTGTGGTCTGCTGGATGTGGTTCCCTTACCGAGATTGCCAAAGCTGAAGAACTAGGAGGAGAAATTGTTAAATTGTTTCCCGGAAGTACCTATGGACCTGGCTTTGTTAAAGCCATCAAAGGTCCACAGCCTTGGACAAGCATCATGCCCACCGGAGGGGTAAGTACAGAAGAGAACAACCTTAGGGCATGGTTTGATGCCGGTGTTACCTGTGTTGGAATGGGATCTAAATTAATTTCCAAGGAGGTATTGGCCAATGGTGATTATGAGGGGCTCAAAGCAAAAGTTGAAGAAACCCTTGAATTAATAAAAAAAATAAGACAGTAAAATGAATGAGAATTACGAAGTTCGATATGCCGTAGGTCAGAGAGAAACCAACCAAATGGGAACTCAGGCTTTGAGAGATGAATTTTTAATAGAAAAAGTTTTTGGATCCGATTCAATTAAATGGGTCTATACACACTACGACCGCTATATGGCAGGAGGAGTAATTCCTGTTCAAGAAAAGGTTTTTTTGGACACCATTGACCCTTTAAAATCTGATTTTTTCCTCGAGAGAAGAGAGATGGGCATTATCAATATCGGTGGTAAAGGTACGGTTACTGCCGATGGCACCTCTTATGAACTGGATTACAAAGAAGCCTTGTATTTAGGTCGGGGTACCAAAGAAGTTTATTTTTCCAGTAATGACACTCAAGCACCTGCCAAGTTCTACCTCAATTCTGCTCCAGCACATCATGCCTATCCCAGTCAAAAAGTCGGTAGAGAAGAAGCTGAAATTGTAGAATTGGGTTCAGCAGAAACCGCCAATGCCAGAACCATCAGAAAACTGATCGTCAACAGTATTGTCAAGACCTGTCAATTACAAATGGGGATGACCGAATTACAATCGGGTTCTGTATGGAATACCATGCCCGCCCATGTTCATGACCGCCGAATGGAAGTCTATTTGTATTTCGAATTACCCGAAAATCAAGCGGTTAGCCATTTTATGGGAGCAACCGACGAAACCCGACACGTTTGGATGGCCAACGAACAAGCCATCATTTCCCCTCCTTGGTCAATTCATGCTGGGTCGGGAACTTCCAACTATACCTTTATATGGGGAATGGCTGGTGAAAATTTAGACTACGGAGATATGGACGGTTGTCCCATTCCTGATTTAAGATAACGATATGAGTACAAAACTCTTTGATTTGAGTGGTAAAGTTGCTTTGGTGACTGGTGCCACCCATGGTTTAGGAATGGCTATGGCCATTGGAATTGGTCACGCAGGGGCGACTATTATCATTAATGGAAACAGCTCACAGGAAAAAATAGACAAAGCAGTTGCCCAACTTCAGTCGGAGGGAATAAAGACTTTCGGCCACCGTTTTGACGTTACCGATGAAACTGTTGTGATAAAAGCCATTGCAAAAATCGAAAAAGAAGTAGGGTCCATAGACATCTTGGTCAATAATGCTGGAATCATCAAGCGTACTCCTTTGGCGGAAATGGAAGTCACCGATTTTGAACAGGTCATCAAAGTAGATTTGGTCAGCCCTTTTATTGTTTCCAAAGCTGTCATTCAAGGCATGATGCAAAGAAAATCGGGTAAAATCATTAACATATGTTCCATGATGAGTGAATTGGGAAGAAATACTGTAGGAGCCTATGCAGCAGCCAAAGGAGGCCTTAAGATGTTGACACAAAATATGTGTGTAGAGTGGGCGCCCTACAATGTTCAGGTCAATGGAATCGGTCCAGGTTATTTTGCAACCGAACAGACCCAACCCATCCGGGTTGATGGACATCCCTTTAATGATTTTATTGTCAACAGAACGCCTGCTGGTATCTGGGGAGATCCCGATGAATTGCAGGGTGCGGCTGTTTTTCTATCCTCCAAAGCTAGTGATTTTGTAAACGGTCAAGTGCTTTATGTTGATGGGGGGATACTGGCCACCATTGGAAAACCCTCTAACGAATAATCCTTTTCTCTCCTTAAGAGATTTATGACCTCCGTTGTGTGGCCATCTTAGTCGTGGTCCCTATTCCCGCTGATCCTAAAAATTGACAATAAAAAACTTTAATAAATATAGTATATAATCGCTATAACTTTTATGTCTAAAAAATATATTAATATGATTTTGAGCAAGTTATAGGTAAATAAAACAAAATATAAAAGGAAGATATCCGAATATTAGTTTCGAATATTTACAAGTTAGCTGCAATTAGAGCAATCATACTAACAAAAAACATTAATAAATAGAAGAACGTTTTTACAACAACGCAAAAACGTTAGTGGGGCAATGAATGCCCATAATCGCAATAGTGTTTTTTTAGTATATTTGTATTAAACCATCCCAAATCTGGTTTACCCCCAAATGAAAAATCTACGGCTCATCCCCGGTTTTCACAAACAAGAAGTTGTTGTCAAAGTAGCCTCTGCTTATGACAGTGAGTTGATTCCTTTGGTTAAAACTCTTAAAGGATTACGATGGAGCCATACCCTTCGGTCTTGGTATTTTCGAAAAAAAGAATTTCAATTAAACCCTTTTTATCAAGCATTAAAAGGAAAGGTTTTTATTGATTACTCCCAGTTAAAACAGACTACCACCCCGACTAAAAAACCAACTTCTGAAATCCAAAAGTTGGGTGTAAAACTTCCCAAAGGGTATAAAGAACAACTTGTTCCAAAACGCTACAGTCAAAACACGGTTAAAACCTATTGTAAATGTTTTCAAAAATTTATAGCTCACTTTATAGGTTATGACATTGATTGCCTATCAAAAAAAGATGTCAAAACTTTTCTGCTTTATTTGATTCAGGAAAAAAAGATAAGTTCAAAGACAACTGAAATTTATACGTATGTTAGCAAAAAATCTCTTGCAAATATCAAAAGCCCATTAGGTGCAATTATTGAAAGTCAAAGCATTGAAAAACAACAATTTTACACGAATAAAAACAAATAATATATAAAAGAAATGAACGCAACACTGCGGATTTTTAAAAGTTAGTAACCATTAAAATAAAGAAATGAATAGATCACTACTAACCCTAGTTATTTTACTTTTTTATACAATAAGTGTAAAGGCACAAAATTGGGATAAACGCCACAAATTTGCAAAGACATACTTTGGGATAAGTAGCTATATAACTCCAAATTTAAGTGCAGGAAATTTTATTGATTCAAATGGGAGTATTCAGGGGTTCAAAAAGAATGGATTTATATCTCCAGCCATCAATATAGGAGCAACACATTTTTGGGGGTATGCAGACTTTTATATTTCTATTAGCACCACTGATATCAAACTTGGAAATGATGAAATAATTAACGACTTTCATTTAGGGACCTTTACAGGACTTAGAATATATCCTTTAGCCTCTAAAGAAAATACAGTTAGACCATATTTAGGATATAAGTTTTCACCATTTAGATACCAGCAATCTAACTCATTAAATCAAAATTATAATTTCACCCAAGTAAAGTCTGTATTTGATATTGGATTGGGTATTCAATTACCCAATTTCTATTTCACCTTAGAATATGGAAGAGTGTTTGATCCTGAATTTGACACCTACCTATCACGACAAACGGTTAGCAATGATAAATTTCCAGTAAACCTATTTCAAATAGGATTGAATTATACAATCGAGTCCACTAAAAGAGCAAGTACAGAAATAAATAGAGAGTCGAATAGCCAATTCTCTGAGTCAAACAATTGGGGACTATTTTTTGCCGCAGGACCATCATCATCATTCCCATTAGTTTCATCGAGTTATATCACAGATTTATATCCATTCTTAAACGACAAGTCATTTCCAAGTATTTTTCCTGATATAGCTATAGGATATCACTTCACAAAGACAGACTTGATTACGGCATTATCTTTCAGACCAATAAATCAAAAAAGAATTGCTTACGGATTTGAACAAAAAATATCACGAAAAAGTGTAAATCTTGAAACCTACAAATTTTTAACGGACTATCACGGATTTGCCCCTTATTTAGGAATTGGACTAAGTTATGAAAGTATTAGAATGTCAGAATCAGATAATGGAATGGAAATTTCAAATCTGACAACTAATAAATTTTCACCAAATATAGTATTTGGCTGGGATATAAGACCAAGTGAAAAGGGTGACTGGTGGATCCTAAGAACTAACTTAAGGTATTTTCCTATTCTCAATTTTGAAAGGAAGGCAAAAAAATTGAGTTTGCAACACCTAGAATTTAATTTTATTCAATTTGTTGTTTATCCTCAACGCTTAAAAAAAATAAAAAAACGGTAGCTAACAATCGGTGATGACAGCATATCTATCCTCTGTCGAGATACGTTGCATACCATCATCCGTTACCACCATACTTATTCAGCTACAGAAAATTTATAGGTAGTTTGGGTTTTATAAACCTCTCCTACTTCCAATATGGTATTGGGAAAATTGGGCTTATTGGGGGAGTCTGGATAATGCTGAGTTTCCAAAGCAAAGGATCCGCGGTATTCAAATGGAATACCATACTTACCAACATCACTACCGTTCATAAAATTCCCCCCGTAAAATTGAACTCCAGGTTCTTCTGTTAGAATATCCAATTGCCTTCCGCTTTTGGGGTCAATGACCCGAGCTGCCAGGCTCATGCTACCATAGTTGTCTTTTTTAAGCACAAAATTGTGGTCATAACCCCCACCACGACTAAGTTGAATATTAGATTCTTCTTGATTCAAATCCCTTCCTATGGTTTTAGCCTTTCTAAAATCAAAGGGGGTTCCCTCCACCGATCGGAACTCTCCCAATGGGATGAGCCCTTCATCTACTGGAGTAAAATGAGTTGCATTGAGCATCAGCAGATGATCGTTGATGGTGCCCTTGGCTTCCCCACCAAGATTGAAAAAAGCGTGATTGGTCAAATTGACTGGAGTCGCCTTATCGGTAGTTGCTGTGTAAGCCATATTTAATTCATTTTTATCGTTTATAGAATAAGTAACACTCACCTCTAAATTCCCTGGATATCCCATTTCTCCATCTTTTGAAAAACAAGTCATGACGATGGAACTTTCATCTGCTGAGACGACATCCCAAACCTTATTATGAAATCCGTCTGGCCCGCCGTGGAGGTGATTTTCATTGTTGTTGATCGGCAAATCATAAACTTTGCCCTCCAATTCAAATTTGCCTTTAGCAATGCGATTGCTATACCTTCCGATCAGGCATCCGTGATAGGGCGTAATGGCTTTTTGATAGTCAGCTAAGCTTTTAAAGCCCAATACAACATCTCCCATCTTACCTTTTTTGTCTGGGGTTAAAAGACTTACGATACGACCTCCGTAATTGGTGATATAAACTTCTATTTGCTTATTTTTTAAAAGATAAAGATCAGTAGACTTTCCACCTATTTCACTTTTAAAATCAATAGCTTTTAGCATGAATTTTTCATTTTTAGGGTTTTCACAAAATACAAATGTTAACAAAAGTAATGTGGAACTGATTTTTTTTAGTTTCATAAGATGAGATTATTCCTTGTATAAATTTTGATGAAGTTCTTTTAAAGTTTGTGCAGGGATTTTGATCACCTCACGGTCATAAGTCATTAAACCATTGATTTCTCCTTCAACATCCGTAGTCTGGGTATAAACAGCTGCGGAAAGCCCATTTTTTTCTTTCATTTGAACAATCTGATCCAACTTGTAAATGTAGTTTTTAAGTAAGTCCTCCGAGGAGTAATAAGTTTGATATCCCCAGTTTCTCATTTCAGGATTCCAAAGATTCTCTTTAATGGGGAAGCCGATGCCACCAAATTCTCCTATCACTGTCGCACGGTCAAGGGCGGTAGGGGGGACGGTAAGGTTAACATGATAAGTGTGGATATCATAAATATCTCCACAGGGTCGCAAGGTCCATCCACTAGTAGGATTGACCAATCTATTTGGGTCTAAACTTTTTACAAATTCAGTAATTCTGCAAGTATCATATTGGCCCCAACCCTCGTTAAAAGGCACCCACATTACAATGCTAGGCGCATTATAGTGGATGTTTACCATACGGCGAAGTTCTCTTTCAAATTGGTCGGCATCTTCCGATCTTCGATTCAAATCCGCTTGACCCACCCGAATCCTTTCCAAACTGTTATAAATTCTGTCTTTGTTTTTAGTTTTTTCCATCTCTTCCGGGGTTTTCAATGCGAGTCGATTATAGGAAGGCATGTCTTGCCACACCATGATCCCTAGTTGGTCACAATGATAATACCATCGATCGGGTTCAATTTTAACGTGTTTTCGAATCATATTAAAGCCCATAGCCTTAGTCATCTCAATGTCATATCGCATGGCTTCGTCCGAAGGAGGGGTAAGCAAACCATCGGGCCACCACCCTTGGTCAAGAGTGCCATAATGGAAAAGCGGTTCATTATTTAAAAAGAGGTACTTAACTCCTTTATGATCTCCCAAGCTGATTTTACGCATTCCAAAATAACTTTCCACCCGATCGATCAATTTACCATTGGGGTTGGCAAAACTCATTTTTACTGTATACAAATGAGGATGATCAGGTGACCACAAATGAGGATGATCTATTTTTAGTGACAATGCCTCATTGGACTCTGTGCTTCCAGAGGTAACTTTTTTTCCTTTAAAGAAAACCTCCACTGCAACCTTGTATCCAGAAACCAAAGCCTTATTGGCCAAAGGAGTAAATGTTACCAGACTTCGGTCTAGGTCGGTGGTTGTTTTTACTTCCTCCAAATAAGCCTCAGGAGATACAGCCTCTAACCAAACTGTCTGCCAAATCCCACTCACGGGAGTGTAGTAAATACCAGAAGCATTGATTTGTTGTTTGCCACGGGGTTGGGAACTAAAATTGGTAGCGTCTTCGACCGAAAGAACGACTTTTTGATTCCCTTTGAGTTTTAAATAGGGGGTAATATTAAAAGAAAAACGATCAAAACCACCTTTGTGAGACCCTACTAAAATATCATTGACCCAAACAGAACAATGATAGTCAACGGCCTCAAAATGAATAATGACATCCTTTCCATCCCAATTTTTAGGGAGGCTAAAGGATTTTTTATACCACATTTTATCTTCGGGTGTGATTTTTTTTCCTACCCCTGACAATGGAGATTCAAAACTAAAAGGAACCAAAATTTTGCCTTGAAACCTTTTGGGTTCACTTTGATTGGTTTTTAAAATTGCATAATCCCACAATCCATTGAGATTCTTCCATTCGGTTCTTTCAAATTGAGGACGGGGATACTCTTGCCAAACATTTTCAGGACTGACTTTTTTGCCCCATTGACTCATCATTTTACCCCCTACGGCTTTCCAGTTTTGGGC
>Ga0115571_1000536_pt1 | contig 28285 bp, 14 predicted proteins | sample COGITO_mtgs_1205_FD_87293 | JGI IMG/M metagenome (GOLD analysis project Ga0115571, IMG submission 87293) | Pelagic marine microbial communities from North Sea - COGITO_mtgs_120531 | ecosystem: Environmental > Aquatic > Marine > Epipelagic | place: Germany:Helgoland, sampling site Kabeltonne...
GCAAGCTCCATGGACCCGCTCTTGCCAGTGGTGCTGCCGCCAGCACCGGTCTTCAAGCTCACCGCGCCGCTGTCGCCGTTCAAGCCTGCATTGGCGGTCGCAAGAGTCATCGTGCCGCTCGACGCAGCAGTGCCAAGACCCGTGGTGATGGTCACCGCGCCGCCAACATCAGCGCCCGCACCCGCAGCCAGCTCCATAGCTCCACCTGTGCCACCGCTTGAGCCATCGTCAGCTTTACCAGCTGTGAATGTCATCGCACCGCCAACACCAGACGTCGCTGTAGTCTTGCCAGCGGTTAGGGTCATGGCACCGCCTATGCCAGTATCGCCTTCGCCCACGTTGATGCCGATATCTCCACCGCTTCCGCCTACTGCCTTTCCCGTGGATATTGTGAATGCACCCGAATCTCCATTTGATGCCGTGCCCGATGCCAGCGTCAACGCACCACTAACGCCCTTGTCACCGGCATTGGCGGAGAGTACGTCGACCTTTCCGCTCGATGTCTCGTTTCCAGAACTCAGACCGCTGGTCACGATGACATCGCCGCCGACAGAGTTTGTAGTAGCGTTACCAACGCCGTGGCCGCTGGCACGACCACCAGTGATGAACACGTCACCAGCAGGGCCGAGATACGAGTCCCCACCTTCGATGTATACGTGACCTCCTGTATGATTGGTACGATTTGCACTGCCGGCGAGCACGTGAATGAAGGCTCCCTCAGCTTCCACCGTTTCCGTTTCCGCTGATTCGGAGTCTCCGTCTCTCGACCGAATTCTGATACCGGAACCCTTTGGATTGTGGAACCTTGTCGTGCTATTCACATCAGCCCACGTGTTGTTGAACATTGCCTGCATGGTACCCAGGGTTTGTTGACCACGGGACATGGTATACCCCTTTCCGCCGGTTCCTTCCGTTGGATTGTGATGCTGGATTCTCAGGGTATCTGCTGCGAGTGTGTTGCTTCCAATGTCGATATCGCCAAACGTGTGAACAATTTCACCCTGATTGTGGAGGAGAACTGTTCCGTTTCCATCGGGAATAGTGATGTTGTTGTCCCCAGTCGGAGGAACGATGACGATGTTGGTCAAAAGTTTATTTACAGCTGACTCCGAATCCATGGCGAAATGAATTGGAATTGGTCGAGTTGTACCCCGGTCAGGGTTGACCAGCACCGCTCCTTTCAGCATGGTCGTGTTTCGGATGGTCAACGTTCCAGCTTTAAGCTCACTGCCTTCGCCCCAACCAATATCAATGTTTCCGAAGGAGGGGAGGATCGAACCAGCCTTCAGCGCGCCAACTGTATCAATTTTGGACTGGTTCAGTTGCATCTCGCCCTTTTTTGTGATGAGGAGCGGGTCCTGCGCGCTCACGACCAATCGTCCGTTGGCGTCCGGTAAAACGATCGTGTGCCAACCCGAGGTGGGTTCGTCCACATTTAGAGATATCTTATGCTCATCGTGAGCCGAACCTCCGAAAGTAAAGGCAGTGTGTCCCATGATCGTGCCGCGCATGTCTATTTTATCGTCGTACGTCTCTCCCAGCCGAACATTCCCGTTACCCGTGACGAATGTTCCGTTCACTTCTGTTCGCCCCTGGAGCACTACCCTAGGGGCGGCTATTTTCACGGTACCGTTTGTAACGCTCAGCGCAGAGAGCAGGCCCGCAGAACCAGTCTCTCCCAACGTATTGCTGATTCCTCCCGTCAGATCACTGCCCCCGAGCTCGATAGCACCGTGAAAACGGATTTTACCATTCGTAGATACTAAGTTGACGTCTCCGTGATGTGATTCGATGACCACGTTTTGCTCCGCATACATCTCAGTGTTTTCGCCCTCCGTGAAACGAAGGACTGTACTGTTCCCTCGCTTCATCACCACCTGTTCACCTCCAACCATGCTGTACACACCAAAGCTCTTCTTGTTAAAGCTAGATGGGCTCGCCGTGATATCGCTTCCATTTGAATCGAGAAGCTTTCGACGAGCCGCTGAGAGTGAAGCTTCCGAGCTTGGGTCTGGACCGAGTTGAAGTCCAACCGTCGAGGTTCCATGGGAGTCGATTTTCAGCGTCGATGTCTGATTGTTCCCTCCGACACTCGCGTTGCCCCGGATGATTGTCTCCCCATCTACGTCTAGCTTCGCGTTAGGGGACGATGTGCCAACGCCGACGTTGCCCCCGTTTGGAGATAATGCTAGTTTATTCCCGTTGGTCACCACCTCAAGAGTGCCGTCACCCTCGGAGCGCAGCAAGCTCTTTGGCACAAACTGCTCACCTCTGTAGGTGCCAAATTCCAAAATCTCATCGGCCCTCGTCGTTCCGTCCTGATTCGTTCGGCTTCCTATGCGAATGTGAGCCTGTCTCGTCGTTGAGTCCGCCGACACGTCCGTCCAATCCACGTTTTGCTCTCCGAAGACCTCCAACGCTTCGTTAACCTTGACGCTCTCCGAGGAAAGATCGACTCTGTAAAGGAAGCTGATCGCGAGTGTGCTCGCCCAGATTATCAAACCCGCGTGGATCACGATCAAAAATACCATGCCAAAGAAATGAGCGGTGAGCTGAGATGCGCTCTTCTGTCGCCGGCGCCCGACGGTTCCGGAATCGCCGCCGATCCCGAAGAATCGCGGCAGGATGCCTCCTGCGTTTGAGAGGGGAAACGAATGATGTCGTGAGTCGTACCGCGTAACGGCTCACCGGCGTACACGAGTGGAAGGGAAATGACATCACACCTTTCTGTGTTCTGAAGTTCATCTTCATACCCCGAGGTAAGAGTGGAACCTTCAGACCCCGTTTGGCTCCTGCGCAGTGTGGATGTGATGAGTAAGTCAAACAATCTGATGTCACAGCTGCGGCGAACGAATCCGCCCGCCTTGGCGTAGGTGCGTTTCTGGATCCCTCGCCGCGCGCCACGAAAGACGTGACGGACGGAATCGTCTCAACATCTCGGGTCGTACCTGGAGGAAAACCATCCCTCGGGTTACCGGGACCTCGATACCCCGGAGGAGGACCTTTGCCGGGTGGTCCGCCTTCCCTTTGTCTTCTTCTATGTTCGTCTCTAAGTGCCCTAGGAGGGCCCCTGCGCGAGAGGTGACGGGAAAACGACAGGCAGACGTCAGCTCGCACGCGCCGGATACGTCATCTGATCGAAGCGACGCGTTTACGATCTCCGAGGGCCCGAGGTCGCGGCGGCATCCGCGGGGCCCGTGCCCTAAACGGAGTGTTTTGGAAATGCGAGGCGCCCGGTCCGATCGAGAACGCACCTGCCGGGCGGGGGTCCTTCTCCCTGAGGCCGCATCGAGTTCGTCGCTAATCAACGATCGACGCGTGCGTTTGTCTGATTAGATGTACTTTGTCCTTCTGGTCGCCCGTGAACGTCCCTTTCGAGGAGGGCTAGGTACCTGCGGGGTTGGGAGAATCCGAGGGGCGAGGGAAGGAGGGAAATTTCTGCTTGCTAATGCAGAGGGGTGTGCTCTTCGATTTGAGCCGGTCGCTGTCGTCTGGAAGGAAAATATTCCGGATCAGGAGCCGCTATTCGCGCTCAAGTACGCACAGTACTGTATTACGATCGCGCGTTGTGAAAAACTTCACGCGCGTTCACAGTGAGGCGCTCGCCCGCGGGTCCGCGGCCCTTCGCAGGTGAAATTAATTGGACTCAGCCGCAGACCCGACGACGTTTCAGCACTAATATGTCTATTGTTAGCAATCTCGGTTCGTGGCCGGATTCCATTTGTAAGTTAGTGTGCATAAAATGTACAAATTCAAATTATTTCCGCAATTTGGGAGACTAATTAGATGTGCAGTTTTGGGCGCGAAAAAAGCCCGGGGTTTTGACCCGAGCAAGCAGTAGGTGCCAGAGCTGCAGACGGAGGTGCCCACTCTCTCTTTTGAGATTTTTCAACGCGACAATCGCAACAACGGCAGTCCAGACATCAGCGAGTAGTGATGGAGTGCACCCAAAGAGGAGGGACTTCGGGGGAGGGCGTCGAGGGAACTCCCGTTCCCTCCACGTCCTCCGACCAAGCGACCCGGACCTTCCCTTGGACCCCGGGGGTGAACCCAGCGCCATGGCAGGTGGACGTGGACGGGGCGAGGGAGGAAGCCAGGCGCCAGGTCGCCCAGATGCTGCAGCGACCGGAGGATCTCGCCCGCCTCCCGGAGCTGAAGGAGGCAGTCGTGGCGAAGCTGCACAAGCTGGACCTGGCGATGACGTCGCAGCTCGAGGCGGCGACCGACGGGACGCGCATCGGCCTCGACGGCCTGCAAAAGGCGCGCGGGGCGGTGCTGAGAACTCGAGACAACTTCTCCCAGATCGAGGCGCCCTCTTCGAAGGGGGAGAAGGCCGGCAGCCTCGCCGATAATCACCATCTCATCAGGGATCTGGCGGTGATGCGAGCGAACATATCGCGTACCATAAGGGACGCCGAAGCGGTCGTCGCCCTGCCGGAGCAGGCGGCCAGGGCGATCGAGTTGCTCGACGACGACGAGCAGAACCTGTTTGAGTGTTGGGAGCGGCTCAGCGAGCTGGCTCAGCGCGCGAGACCAGCGCGGGCGGCTTTGGAAGCTGCGCGGCGAAAGACGGATAACGACGTGTCACTATCGATGGCGGAGCCCGCCGCCGTTCAATTCGCAACCATCGATGATGCGATGGACCGCTTCGAGACGACGCTGTGGCGCTCGGTTCGCTCTTCGCTTTTCGCCGGTCGAGGCGGCGAGGCGGCGCTCGTCCGCGCCATGCGGGTGGTCGAGGAGCAGGAAACGCTCGATGAACTTCTGGCGGAGAAAGCGGAGAAAGCGCGCGAGCGCGCATCGCGTAAAAAGAAGGTGAACGAGGAGCCGGTGGACAGCATCGGTATGGTCAGCAAGCACTACAAGCGGCGGGTCCTTCGCGAGATCCGCGAGGCTGTGCCGGAGAGGTTCGAGATGACTGTGGGCAGTTTGGTGACGGACCCGGGCGGCGAGGAGGCAACGAACGTACCGGTGGTCATCGAAAACCTTGATGTTCTCATGCAACAACTCACCGAGTTGTACGACTACGCGGTGCCCGCGTTTCCGACCAGGTACAAGATTTTTGAGTCGGTGATGGCCCCCGCGTGGCACAAGCAGGTCTCCTCGTTCATTGATAGGCTTGTTGAAGTGGCGCGGGATCTTTCCAATGCCGACATCATCGCCGTGCTTAACTGGTACCAATCCTATGCGGCGCAAATGGATGCCCTCGGCGTTGAGGTTGAGACTGAACCTTCGGAGTCCGAGGTTGCAGTCGAAGAGACAGACACTCCGCCCGTCTCCGTGCACGACAAAACTGGCGGCCCCCCGCCGCCTGGTAAAAATGACAAGGGTGAGAGTCCCTCGGTGCTGTCTATCGAGTCGTTTCTCTCCGCCACCCAGGGTGCTGTCGTGACGACTAACACGGTCGACGGTCCGAACGAAACGCGTTTCAATGAAATGGAAGATGCCATATCGGACGACGAAGAGGATGGTGATGTGCAAATGACTTATCCCGTCGGACTCGGTGAGCTCGTCAACATCTACACGTCACGAACGGCTAAAACGGTCCAGACTTGGTCTGCGAATCTACGCCGAATGACCACCACACAGCCTCTGAAAGCAGCCGAGGACGGCACTCTATGGACTGCCAGTGACGTCGAGTTTTTCAGGTTACTCAACGAGCAACTCGAAGTTGCCATGAGTGGAGGTAAATTACTTGTTTCAGCCGCTGCGATCGTGATTTCATCGGCGCTCTCTGAGTTTGCATCCGAGCAATACAAACGCCTGAGTGGGGAAGGCGTGTCCTCGACGACTGCGGCGTTAGCATCTCCTTCCTTCTCCAGGCACTTTAGAACGACGTCGAATGTCGTCGAGAATGCTGCTGAGCGGGCCGTGTTGACAGCTGCGAAGAATGTAGATTACAACGTGTTGCTTGCAGGTGTCAACGACGCTTCCAGGTGTCATCGTCTCGCTTTGGAAATAGAATCATCGCTCGTGGATGCACTACAATCAAGCGAAACGATGGAGAAACTCGTGAAGAGAGCTGGAGCTGCTGCGATCGGGAAATCTAGCGTCGTTCGCCCGGCCATCGACATATTCATCACAAACACAGAGCACTGCGCCGCAGCTGCAGCCGCGGCGGTTACCAGCGACCCGAGTGTGATGTCCTTGTTTGGCCAGATGTACGCCGTGGAGAAGGGAGGTAACAGTCTTTGGCTCGAGGGCGAAGTCACCGAAACAATGGTCGCCACTGTACTGGATTACCTAGGTGATGTCATGCAGTTTGTCACGCGGGAGCTCGCTCCAAAGGTCAACGAGGCTGTTTTTACCCGGGTCGTGAAGCACATGATTGAAGCTTGCATGAAACAGCTCCAGACGATCCGTCCAGGAACGGTTGATCGCATGGAGGAGGACGAAAACGCTCTGAGGGAGTGCTTCGAGGACTTTCTGCCGAGTAATCGGCTAGATCTCGGATTACAGAGGCTGGCAGACGTTCGCGATTTGGCAGCGGCTGATGACACTGAATCTTTCGTGCTCGCCTACGGACTTGTTGTGCAGTCCATGCCGGAGCTGGGAATCGAGCCCGCGGAGCGTCTGCTCGCCGCGCGTGAAGATATTCCACGCGCGACTCAGCGCGAAGTTCTCGAGGAATGTCGTGAGCTTCTGAGCAACCAAATGGCGTTAACGAAGTGACGGAGGTAGCACCAGTAGTACGAGTCAAGAACATTTGTAAGTCGACTTGTCTGCCAAAGTCCTCCTGTACTTGTAATTCCTCCTGTCTCGTCCAGTTCAGCTGTTTCTGCGCCCTGTTGTTTTTGACGAGAGTTTGAACAGTCTGAGCCGGAACCCGCGGGACAATCGGTTGCACCGTCACATCGGGTCGAACGAACACGTGTTGTGAAACCACCGCTCCACACGACTGTCTCGCGGAGCGCTCCATCGGGCCTTTGCAGTGATACCTCAGCCGCGGAGGAGTCGCCTGCCTCAACGCCAAACTTCCCGTACCGAGCAGCTCCCGAGATGGGCTCACCCGGTGAAGATAGCATATTCAGAATGCGATATACATCGAGCGCCGATAAATATCGCAAGGTCAGTACCATTCCCACGCAGTCACGCGCCGATTCTTGCCGCCTGCCCCTGCCCTCTCGGGACCTGGCTCGCTTCCAAAGCGCGAAATTTGTTCGCTTGTTGACGACTCGTGCGCCATCTTCCTCCACCGCAGGAAGCTGACATCTTTAGCGCACGTTATCGGTCACTTCTCGATTCTAAGCTGGAGGTAAGCTGCTATCTCCGTTTGGTGTTGCTTGGCCTTTACTTGATGCGATCTCGTGGTGCCATCACGATGTCGTGCGCGGGCTTGAAATCTAAATCTATCTCCTTTCAGCTCGTTCTCTTACCAATCTGCCAACACTCCAGGAACCCGGCATGTCGCCACCGAGAAGGGCGTTGAACCTAACTGGAATGAAAACAAGACGATGGTCTGGGGCTAAGTCAGACGGTGGGTCGCTGAAACATGATCCATCGCACGTCGTCTCAGCCATTGCGCGGAGCAAGAGCGAAGCACGGAACTGGAAGGATCAACTTGCAAAGGTGAGGAAGCTTTTCAACCTGTGTTGCCCTTGAATAGACGCCTTCTCAGTACATGGACATCAAGTTCTGATGACACCTGTTAATGTCAGATGGAGAAACGCGCGCTTGCAGCTGAAGAGAGAGCCACCGAGGCTGTGGTTATGGAGCGCAAGGCACGCGCTGCCCTCGAGGCTCGAGAAAAGCAGATGGCCAACATGCGCGTCAGGGTGAGTTTGCAAATTTGGAAAAATCAAAAAAAAAATCGCGAACGGAATGAACCTCTCTTTTGGTTCGCAGCTCGATAAAATGACCTCAAACGCGGAAAAGTCAGAGTCGCAGAGGAAAATTTTGGAGGAATACGTCGGAAAGCTCGAGAGAAGGCTGGGATCCAGTGAGGGAAAAACGAAAAATGCCTCCGCGAATCGCGATATTGATCAGCGAGCCCTTTTGGATGTGGTGGCCGAGCTGCAAGAGGAAAATGGGAAACTGAATGATGCGCTGCAGGTGGGAAAGATACTCGAAAATTTTCCGCGCGTCCGATTAAACTGTTTTTCCCTTTACAGGAAGTGGAAGAGGCGCTAAACGAGGAAGCGAAAATTCTCCGCTTGGCAGATGGCGGAGTTTTGTTGGAGTCCCTTAGAACGCGCCGGCTTTTGGAGACCGCCGAACTCGCATTGAAGGTGAGAATCGTGAACACGCTTGAGAGTCGCTTTGTCATCATGATCTCAAGTGTAATTCGTGTGTAACAGCGCGAATCAAAGGCGAGAAAAGAAATTGAAGCTAAGCTGAGCAAATCTGAATCACGCGCACAGCGTGCGGAAGGCGAAAAGTCAGATAGAATCAAAGCGGAAGAGGCGCTACTGGTACTGCCCGACCTCATTATTTTCATAACGCGTCCCGCTGAATCAATCCAATCTCTCAGGCTCGCTGCGAGATGGCAGAACGAGATAATCAGGCCCTGCTTGAATATGTTGAGGAGATGTCAAGCGCTTCTCCAAGGAAAGCTCCGTCCCCCTCGCTGCAGCTGAATGATCTCAAGGTGCGCGTTCATACAAACAGCATGCTAGACTCGGTTGTTTACGCATTCTTATTTGCAGCTGTTGAACGAAGAGCTTATTAAGACCGCAGACGAATCGAGAGGCACAGCAGAAAAACTCAAAATTGAGCATGATACCTACATGGCTGAGAAAGAGAATTTTGCCCTGGCTGTTGATGGCTTGAACGACGAGCTCATCGCGATGATGTCGAATTCCCTGGGAGCACACGGTCAGCAAAAGGGGTACAACGACCCGAAGCTAGATGTCGCTGTTCTTAGCGCGCAGGTAAATCTTCACTTGCGCCGTCGGCCTAAAATATGTTGTCTTGAATCAATTTTCCATTCTTTCAGAGGTTAGTCAAGCAGCTGAGGGCCAAGCTGCAGAGCTTTTCCGATATTAATCGCAGAAAAGTAGAACTAGAGAGCAACAAAGACCGCGTCAGGCAGCTGTTGATGCGCTCGCCTTCAGTCGAACGGCCAGTCGCAGAAAACATCTATCAAAGCGGAAAGTCGCCGTCTCTTTCTCCTTATAGGAATGCTACTCCCTTGTCCAGGTAAGACCATTGAACTTTGCACAAGGAAAAGTTTCTCATACATTTTGCTTTCGACAGTCGTAAATTCCCTAAGGCATCTCCAACGCCAACGCCAAAGTACAAAGCGCGCGCCTCCGTCGCTGACCGTCTTGATCGCATTGCCGCTTTAAAGAAACGTATCGGGATTGTTGCTTCTTCAAAAAAGCCACGGGTATGTTAATTGTGCTTTGTGATTTGTTTCTCTTTTCTCTAATCGGGCCTGAATTCAAAGCAGGAAAGGCGAGTTTACTCAGACGACAGCGACTAAAATCGGAGGCCAATCTTAGTTAGATAACGCGGATGGGTTTGCGATTTCTCAATCAAGTTATTTTCACGCGCTATGTTTGTTGTAAATTCCCTTCGCTTTGTCTATCTCGCAACCTGGGCAGTTGTGTAATTGTTCGTGTATGAACACGTCGCACTGGAAGCAATATGTGTTTTTGCATCGCGGGCAAACCGAAGGTGCATCGTCATTTCCCCCTTCTCCGTTGCCGTTGAATTTCAAATTACACGCGAAGCAATTGGTCGCCTTGAGCTCGGTCGCGTCGTCCAGCTCCTCAAAAGGTGCGACTGGAAACAAGTGGTGATATGACCGAGCAAGATGAGGAGATGAAACAAGCGTCAAAGAGCAGACACTGCACTGGGAAGGGAGCTCCTGCGAAAAATTGTTCGAAGTTATTTTCCGGTTCCCCAGAAATGACGGTTTTTTGGCACTCACCTCTACTCTCGATGCACATCGAGGGCAAACATATTCCCCTCCTCGCCCGGAGAAAAATGACCCTTTATCCAGGGGTCGTTTTTGTGGGAATCCCATTTCAACCAAGCTTGCCTGCTCGGACTGGGTCAGGAAAAATGGTAGGGGAGAAACTCGATGCCTGGTCTCACCTTTGTCGCCTCCTCGTTCAGCGGTGGAGGGGGAACATGGGCCATGACCAACTCTTCAAGGTGATGCTGAGACTGGGACACTCCAAACAACCCACCGGTTTCCTCAGTCATTCGGCGACACACGTGCAACTCTGCTGCGACCGACACCACGCTGACCCTTATGTTTGCGTTCTTCGCTGCGGCAATTGCCGTGTGCACATTTCCGGGGTCGCATGAGGAGAGGGCGGACACCACGAAGAGAACTTCTCGAGTACCTGAAAGCACGACAAACAGATCTCATTCGGTATCCTTTAACCACCCATAAGCTAGCTGTGGACGTTTAAAGTTTATCTATGCTCACCGTAGGTGGGAAGTTGTGCAAGCGACGTCTGCACTTGTTCCAAAGAGTTTTGGATGGACTGTTGGAGTTGGTGGAGCATTCGTGAGTCTCAATCTGGGTGGCGAGTGTGTATTCTGCAGTATCCATCACACGTAGATCACACTCGGGGGATGGAAAATGAACCTACCATGTCTCCTGCGGCTTCCAAGTTCTCCTTCAGCGCTTTGATGTGGGACTCGGGGCTGCCGCTGAGCTCTGTCAAGCGCTCGGCGATGCCGTTGCGAGTCACCACTAAACCCAGTTGGCTGAGCGGATTCTGATTGAAAAACTCCCTGAAGAACGTGTATAGGAGCCCCGATACGACGGCGAGGCGTGATGGCCTCATGTCTGCCTCATTGACTGCCTGAGAGAGATCCACCACCACGTACAAGAACCTAATCATCCCCTTGCACACGTGCGAGTTCGCCGCCGCCATCGCGATCTTCCTGCGCTTTTCCCTGTATTTCTTGTCCCCTTGCGTGATGCGCAGCCTACCAGTTTCATCTTCTTCTAAGTCTTCCCAAGTCCTCTCAGCCTGGTAGTGTTTCTCCCAAGCCTGTCCGGGTGCGGGGTGGAGGGAACACGTCAGAAATGCGAACAACGGATCCGTGTAGATTACGGCAGGGTTACCTTCAGGGAAGCCGCCTGCTCCTCCGCGGCGAGGTCCTCGTCGTCGGGCTCGTACATCGCTCGACCGTTCGTCTCTAAACCCTGTTCCCCAGGCGCATACGGACGACGCACAGTGGCTTCTCTCCCCCAGAGAGTAGTGGAAAGAAACCTTTATTTCTTCCTGTTTGATTTTGTCAATTTTCGGACCTTTTTTCCGTCGAAGTTTCGACGCGACGACTTGAGAGCTCGACTTTGGCAGTTTGGTGGAGCTTGTTGAAGGTTTCGAACAGACAGTGAGGGAACTATTTAAATCATCGGACCCGCCGACGGCACTTGGACCACCTCACAAACGCCGAGTCGGCGATCATAATAGCCGGGTTGGCGCGATACCGACATGAGCGTGCGCGGCATGTCTGTGACTCTTCGCGCCAAGGTGGCTGTCCTAGGTACGCGCCTTTCTTTGATGTCGTGTTGACTTTTTCCCAACCATTGAATGTTGCTGCTCCTCTTCAAACATCGCCCGTGTGTCCCAACCTCTCCCCAAGCTGAGCACGATGACCGCCAATCTTCTCAGGTTGTCGAGCTGTGGGCAAAACGGCGCTGACGCAGATGTTTCAGAGCAAGGGTAAGCTGTTCCCAAAAAATTACAAGCTTACGAGCGGTATGGACGTCGTGGTGGCACCCGTCCCGATCGAAGGGACGACAGCCACGGTCGAGCTGTTCGTGTGCGACGTCTCCGGACACCAAATATTCAGCGACATGGTGACGCAGCTCCTGGACAACGTGAACCTCGTGATCCTCGTGTACGATCAGAGCAGTAAGGAGAGCTTCGAGGCGTGCGCGGAGAGCCTCAAGCTGCTCACGAGTGTCCCTTCGAACAAAGGGAAGTCAATCAGGGGCGTTCTGGTGGGGAATAAGCATGACCTTGTCGGGCACGTTAACTATGACGCCGACGGGGATGGGACGGTGACAGCCGCGGAAGTCGCCGCCGCTAATGAAAAGCTCGGGAAGCTGAGGCAACGTGCCGTGAGCGTGGATGAGGCAAAGCGTTGGGCCACATCGATGGGTTTGGTGTTCATGGAGACATCCGCTTTGCCACCCGGGTCGGCAATAGCCGAGCCCTTCAAGTGGTGCGCACAGACTTTCCATCAATCTTACGAGGACCATCTCGGGCATCTGGCGTCATGAGTTACAGTGTGTCGTTGTGAATAGGTCGCTATAGCTAGAGGAACGTAATCTTCATCGTAGTTCTAAACTCTTGGCCGGCGAAGGAAGCCCCTCAAAATCATTGAACCCGGGAGACGACTACGCTTGTGATGGCAGTCAAGACTCGCCTCTCCTGCTCTGATAGCCGATCGAGTCCCTGAATCGACGTGGTGTCACGAATTTCGTTATGGACCGAGCGGAGACAGTCGTAATTTGCATGGTAGTACTCATGAACTCCGGTGACCAGCGCGCGTCGCATGCGGAGGAAACGAGGAGGTATGTTGGCTCGGCAGTGATGACACGGCGTGGAATGATCCACGTTTGTGCTCATCGCAGTCCACGTGATCCCTTCAGCTCGGGCATTGGCGCTGTCATTTGAGCCCCCTTGACGTCGACGGAGTAGCATCGCCTCCATCGCGGCCAAGGGGTTCTCAGTGCTGGCTGATGCGGCTGAGACGGGCACGTCGGTGGCTGGAAACGGGGGGATTTCGACACCTTGCCCCCGGACGCGAGTCAGGACCGCCGCGATCTGATCATGCCTTCGTCTTCTGCTCTCTTGAAGGTTTCTCAGCACCTCTTGAGCAGAATGAAGCGATTGCGTCAACGCTTCGTGGACGGACATGTCGCCTTGCGGTTGCCCTGACGACTGCACGTCGCGCTGTCGGCCTTGCACGGCTCGCATCGCTCTCTGCGTGTGCAGTTGAATCATCTGCTGAAGCGCCGCATTCGATGACGATAGACCGGCTCTTGCGTTGTCTCCGAGGGTTGGACCGCCCGCCAAAGCCATGGCTGCTGCGGCTGCGGCTGCGGCTGCGATGTTCATGTTCCTTCCGCTGTCGCCACCGCTGGGAACCTGACTCGCCTCCGAAGCTCGGGCCGCTGCGTTGTCTCTCACCTCGCGGGCACGTTCACGGCGAGCTTCGACATCCTTCGGCGGTAAATAGGGCAACACATACCTCTCGAGTAATTTCTGTGTCATTGTACACGGTGTCAATGCCAAAGACGTAGGCTGCGGGGATTCAAAGCGGGAAATTACATGTTAGCACGCATACACGAACACAGGAAGCAAGAAGAGGAAGAAATTAATGTGGTGGTTGCTCACCACTTGAAGGCGATGCCGGCAAATCGGGCATTGATTCGAGCGCGTGTTGAACCACTGCGACACACAATCATGGCAGAAAACGTGTCCACATCCGTTGATCGCGTACGGATTCACGAAAGTTTCGGTGCAAATCACGCATCTCAGCTCATCGTCAAGCCACTCGGGCAGACCTGCTGTGACAGTCTCCTGCTCCTCGGGCAGTATATGATCACCGTCCTCCATTCTTTGCAGCAAAACCGTTCGAAGGGCAAACCCAGTGCTCCACGGCATCATCGAGCCCCCTGCGTGGTAGTCCTCCATCAGTGTTCGTTGCCAAGCCGGTGGGATGTGCTCATCGCCTGTTGCCATCTGACCCATCTGCGAGCTGGTATCGTCTGCTCCGGGCAAAAGTTTAGTCCTCCACGCCTGCCAGTGCCAGTGAGACAGCTCTCGCTGCTCAGCTGCACAACCCGTCGCCGCCGGGAGAACCAGCTCGTGACTGGTCTCCTGAACATTCGAGCCGGATTGCTGTCCAATCGACTTTGTACGCTCCAAGATCACGTGGGTCGATGCGCTGGCAGCACCGCCAGAGCCGTTGCGTTTCGGATCCAGACTCGCCGCGATCATATCCAGTCCTGCTTGAGAGAAGGAGTGTCCGCAGAGGCCAAGCTCGGATAGCGCGGCGTTCACTAGATATGTACCATCCCCATCGCCACCATCCCTACCACGTTTAGCTGACTTAACACGTCGAGGTTGAAGGGCTTTTGCAAACTCTTGGGCGACGGAATCGTCCATCCCATGATTGTCAGATAGGTCAAGTATCTCGAGCGAAGGATTGAACGACCAAGTTCCGGAGCCTTCGTTCGGCAGAGGTATGAGGAGACTGGCCATGGCGCGTGCTCCTTCGGTCCCGATGCTATTACCGGAGAGTTTCAGCGCCCTCAAGTTTGACGGGAAAACCCATTCTGTGTTTGAGTTTGACACGAGCTTCAGAGCGTTTGCGAGCGCCACTGCCCCCTTTGGACCGATGCCGCATCCGGAGAGATCCAAGACTGCGAGTGAGGTGTTGAACATGGTAGCGCCCGTGATGCATGCCCTCGGTTTCAGAGCGTCAGCGAGCGCGCAACACCCATCATCCCCGATCCGGGGGTTCTTTCCCAGCCGAATTCCTCTCAGGGAGGCGTTGAAAATCCAGCGCCCATCCACCGTTTGCCGTGGTTTTAGCATCCCCTCCGCGATCGCGCTGCACCCCATCGGCCCGATATCGCACCCGTATCCGTCCAGCCCACTCACGGACGAGGCAAAAACGCGGTTGCTGGTGTCTCCATCTCCATCGACCGCCCCACCTTCCCATCCGAGCTGCTGCTGGGGCCACGCGGCCAAGGCGACTGTCTCAGCGACGAGGTCTCCGCGCTTGAACGCGGTGCTCGACTTCTCCTTCGCGCTGTAGACTTCCGAGTCCCACACGCTGCCGGCGCTTAAGAGTCTGAGACCGAAAGTGACAACGCCAGACGGAGACACGTGCATCTCGAGTGATTCCCTGCACACCTGTCGGATGAAGGGAGCCGCCGCGCCAACCACGTCTGACGCCTTGTTCGATGGAAACGGCATGGCGTACTCCTGCGTCGCCTGCGTCATCTGGGACATCTCAACCTCCTGAACGATTTGCGAGGTACCTCCCGCGTTTATCGTCAACGCATCGCGAATATTTGCGAAGCACCCGCCCCTGCTCGAGTGATCCACGATGAGCTCGATAAACGCCGTCTCGTCGTCGTCGCTCACGGGTATCGCGCTCTCCGCCAGCGACGCGCCAACCTCCACCAGGGCGCCGCGAAGGAACTCGGGCGAGCGACGCGCGTGCATCGCCGCGATCCTCTGCACCGATACCATGTCGCGCCGAGAGAGCCTCACCACGGACCTCCCGGGTCTGCGATATCCCTCGGGGGCGTCGCCGGGACTCTGCGTCGGGAGTTTCCCGAGCTCGGCGGCATCGTCCTTCTCGACGGGCTTCGGTGACGGTTCCGACGGCCGCGACGGTGGCGACACCCTAGCCGTGGCCGGTACCGTCGAACCGAGGTGTGTTTCCTCTTCCCCTCTCCTCGTCCGCTTCGGCGGGTGGCACGCCGCGCATCTCTCCCTCGCGCATTCGCACGGGGTCTCAGATCTCGACTCGCGCACGTCGCTTCCTTGCCCTCCGGGGTTGACCGCTCCCCGCCACTGTTCCGCGGTGAGCGGGCGACGATACTCGAACCTGAAGGAGTTCTTCAGCGTCCGATTATCTCTCAGCACGTTCGCGGGGCCGCCAAAGGCGATGATGTCGCCGTTTCGCAGAGGGCAAGGTCCGTCCGGTATGAGGTTCCCGTTCAAATACGTCCCATTAAGCGTGTTCTTGTCCGTCACGGAATGTAGCCCGTCCGCGTCGCACACGATCTCCGCGTGCTGACGCGAAAGCAGGCTCGGCACGCGCGGACAGTCCAGCTGCACATCGTTGAGCCGGTGTCTCCCCACCGTGATCACCTTGGCGTCCCCGGGCGCTTGCAAGGAGATGCAGTCCGGAAGAGAAGAAGACGAGGGCGCGTCGCTGACTCTGACCAGCGAAGCATACACGGGACCACGCGCCTCTGCCGCAGACGAAGCGCGGCTGCCGTCTCCGCGCGACACGTGCACTGACGGCGGCGGCGGCATGGAGCCTGCATCCTCCGAGCCTCCCATATGGAGAGAGATGAGAGTTGCGCCCTCCCACTCTGACCCACGGCCGGTAATTTCAACAGAGGAGGGGTGCCCGTTTTAGAGAAGGGTTGCCCGTTTTTAGAGGAGTGAGGAGGCGGTTCAGTGTTTATGGCGTTGGCTGACGATGTTGCAGCCACGACACTAATCGACTAAGTAGACTAAGTACTAAGTAGTATATCTACACAGTTGGCTCCGGATCCACCAGATCCTCGTCCAGAATTACGTACCTTCGGCGCTGCTCGCCTGTCCTCAATGGGTCGCCGGCGCTGGCAAACACGACCGTTCCAAAAGCGACCAGGACGAAACTCGCCGCGAACGACGCGAACGACGCCGCCGTGAACCCGGCGAAGAACACGACACGCGCCAACACAGCCCACAGGTCGGAGCTCAGCATGCCGACGTTGAACGCGGCGGAACCGCTCCGCCGTAACACCTCCGGGACGAGCGAATACATCGCAAACAGCGACGCCGCAAACGCCGCCATCTCGAGGAACCCCTCCGCGCCAGCCGCGCGACCCACCTTCGAGAGGTCTTTAAGCTCGAACACCGCGCACTGCAGTCCACTGATGACCGCACCAATGCCCCCGATCGCCGCGAGAACCTCCGATGTGGACGCGCCCTCCAGCAGAGCCCGCTCCTGCAGCACGTTTGACGACGCGTAGAGCGCGGCGGCTACGATGACCATGAAGTCCCCGAGCGGGGGATTGGAACCGCCGGATCCACCTCCGCTCTCAGTGTCCGTGAGCACGAGCAGCGCGAGGCCGCCGAACGATAACGCGCCTCCCGCGATGTGAGCCCTGGAGTAGCTACTGCCGAGTATCGCAACCGACAGCGCCATGGAGAAGGGCACCGCCGCGCAGTCCAGGAGCGTCACGCTCGTCAGAGAGGTGTATCGGAACGCCTTGACGATCCAATAGTTAGCCTGCGTGTCGATAAATGCCAGGAGCGCGTATCGCGCGGGGGTCCGGCTGCTCCCGGGCGATCCCTGGGCTGTCAGGCCCGTCGAGAGCGGCGTCGAGGGCGGCGGTGGCGCGAGATCCGTGAAACCCAACCCCTGGCCGCCCGCGCCCTCGGCCTCCGCCTCGCGCGATTTCTGCCGCGCGTGGTAAGGCACGTAAAATCCACCGAGCAGAACGTAGATGAAGAACGACTGCCAAGCCGGCGCGCTCGCCCCGCGGTTCGCCAGCGCTGTGGAGGCGGTCGCGGACAGAGCCGTGAGGAAAGCGGTGCATTGGGCGAGTCCCAACCCGGAGAGCCAGCGCGGGTCCGCGGGCTGGGCCTGGAAGAGACGCTTGATTGCATCCATCAGCGCGCGATGGACTCAACTCGACTCCACGATACGCCTCCCTCCCATCCCGTCTTTCGCGCCGAGACTCTCCGAGCTAGCTAGCTATAGTGCCCAAAGAAGTGAAAAGACCCGTTGCCAACTGACGGGGTAGAATTCGTGGCTGTGGGGAGGCGGTCGAGTTTTTGAACGGGGCGGGTGCCCATGTCATAGGCTAGAGCGTGTCGCCACGCTTTGCGCGCACCACTCAGGGGCTCGGGTGGGGGTCCCTCGATCGCTCCTCGGCGAGAGGAGGCTCCGGGGCGTCGGACCGGAGGCGTGAGTGGGTTTCCCGGGTAGTGTAGAGGCGCCCCTGCCACACCGAAAAATGCTGTTAACACAGTGGGGAGCCCCGACCACCATGAGCTCGCTTGCAACTCCGTTATCGGTGATGTATCCGGGTTCGGGGGCACCCGCGGGCTTATCGCGCGTCTCGTCGCATAGAGGTAGATGTGTCGTACAGCTGTGCGGCAGCATGAAGAAAGTGAGCGCCACCCCCTGCAGTCCCCATCCCGTCTTCGACGTTGTTGTCTTGGCTCGCGCGATGATTTATAATCTTTGCGGCTCGCCCGTCGTCGCGACGTTTGCGCTCCCCATCTCACTTGGCTTTCCCATTTTTTTCTCCTCTCAGACGCTTCGCGGCACGCCTTTACGTGGGAGCATAGGCCGCTCGTGGCCAGCATTCTACGCCCTCGGCCGGGGGTCGAGGTCGAGACAGTCCCCGGGCGTGTTTGCGAAGGTTTCCCAGCCCGAGGGAGGCAAGAGCGACGACGGCGGCGTCGGCAAAGATGAAAAGGGTGGGGGTCGATCCGGCTGGACCGCTGGTTTCGCGGGATTTCGATCGATGCGGGTTCGGGAGGGCGGGGACGACAGGAAAGAGGGCGGGGATGACAGGAAAGAGGGCGGGGACGACAGGAAAGAGGGCGGGGAGGCGGACGGTGTCAAGGGTCCGTTCGATTCGGACGATGTCGACGTGCTCGAGAGCTTCGCGGAGCGCGAGGCTCAGCTCCGGGGTCAGACGGTGGAGGGGGCACGGCTCGATGCGGTGATGGAGGACGACTGGCCGAGGCTGACGGCCGAGGCCCTATCGGGCGCGTGGAGGGAATGGCGACGGTTCGTGCTCACTCGGCTGGGGATATACGCCCTGTGGCTGAGCGGCTTCCTCTTTGCGTCGACGGGCATGTCGTACTACCTCGGAAGACATTTCGTCAACCAGGCCCTGCCGTGGATGTCGGCGACCGTGTCCCAGGCTGCGAACCGGCCCATTCGTATCGGTCGCTGCAAGGGGCTGTGGCCCGCCGGTCTACTCGGCGCGGGATCGTTCCTCGACGTCGGTCCGCTCGTGATTGGGCCCGCCGAGGCTGAGCGCTCCATCGTGGAGGTGGCCAACGTGAAGCTCAGCTTGCGTCCGATCGCCTCGCTGCTGCAGTTCAAGATCGTGGTCGCCGCGCACCTCGAGGGCGTGCAGGCGACGATGAGGCAAGGAGAGAACGGATCTTGGCTCGGATACCCCGAGGATACGCTCCCGGTGTCTGCCAGGCCGACGATTACGATCCCCAAGCGCGGCGGTCCCGGCGACGCGGCGGACGGCGAAGGGGGCGGTGTGAAGCTCGCGCTCGACTCCATCCGAGTGGTGAACGGAACCGCGTCTCTCCACCTGGCGGGTGACCCGGATCCCCGTCTGCTCAAGCGCGTGAACGGCACGATATCGATGAGCAGGAGGGGTCGGCTGGATCTCGACATACAGGCCAACCCGGTGAGCCGTAGCGTACCGCCGCAGGAGCGACCCGTGACGATGAGGAGTGAAACCGCACCGAGGCACCTGCGCGCCGAACAGACCGCCGCAGAAAAGAAATCTCTGGTCAGGGAGATCGCGCGCGGCAACGACGGCGGTCACATTCGGTGCTTCCTTTCCTTGGCGCCCGCCAACAACACCGGCGCTGGCAACGGAAAAGGCAAGGCTGGCACGCTGGCGGCGGACAATGGCCTGGCCGATTTGAAGGTGCGCGTTCAGCTCAACAACACCAGCGCCGCCGTCGTGGAGAGAACGATTCCGGGGCTTCCGATCGATGTGAGCGCCGGGAGAGTGGACGGAGAGCTTCGTCTTCGCTCTCACTCGCGCGAGTCGTGGAAGTTTCCAGAATTTGGTGGACAGATTCGATGCCGCGGCGTCAACTTACATTTCTGGGATAGCACGGACAGCTTCGCGGACACGGACGTCGATCTCGTGTTCGAAGGGACCAGGATGTACCTTCACGGCGGCAAGGGGTTCTACGGCGCGGTGCCAATCACCGCTTCGGGGGATATGGATCTGGCACCGGGTGAAAAGAACGTGAAACAGCTGAAGGAGATGAGGGACAGTGGAGAACTGAGGCCGAAGAACATGCAGCCAGGATCCGGTCGCAGTGGAGAGTACCGCATATCCGCTCAGGTTTCAGGGGTCGATGCGCACGCCCTCCGTGAAACGCTCGGGGTGAAGCCTCCCCCGCGTCCCTTGGCCGGCGCTGTGCGGGGCTTTCTGTACGTCGGCGGTCCGCTCGAGTACCCCATCTTCACGGGGTCGGCGGAGACCATCCCCCCAAAGCCGGAAGATATCAGGCGCGGCGTGCCCGGGACCGAGGTGGCACTGTCCGAGGATGCCGTGAGGGCGGGCGCGTCCGAGGGTGCCATCGCGGCGTACGACGCGTTTGCGGTTAAAGATGCCCGCGCGGTTTTCACGGTGGATACCTGGGGGCAGAAGGTGACGCTCCACGAGGCGGAGGTGAGCCCCGTGGCTGGAGGCGAGGCGCGCGCATCCGGGACGATCATGATTGATCAGGGCGCGCTGTCCAATCCCGAGGCTGTCGACATTGAACTCGAGGCTGAGGGTTTCGATCCGAAGAGCGTGGTGGCGTCTCTCACCTTGAAGGGAGCCGCGTCGACGCGCGCCACGCCCGTCGAGAGCCAGACGTTCCCCGCGACAAATGTCCCGGGCGCGGCTACGGACGTGGATGCGAGTGGCGGGTGGCTGCCCGGCGGTATTCAGCAGCTCTTCTCTCCGAACGGCCCGGGTGCCACCGGAGACAAGGTTATGGATGAGGATACCTACTGGGCCGCGGCTACGGCTGCCGCGAAGGACGCATCCGCGAAGCTTCCCATGGGCCTCCCTCCCCAAATTTACGACAAGATCGTGCCCAGTGCGCCGGGTTCGGCCACGGCGACCGTCAAAGGGCCGCTCTCAGCCCCGGTGGTTGACGCCAAGTGGGCCGTCAAGGATGCGACGATGTCTGGCGACCTGAACATCACCCGCAACCGCATATCCACCCAGGTTCGTGCGCCCGCCATCGAGTTCAGCGGGTCGGCGGATACGAGTTACCCGCCACTGGAGGTTGCACTCGCCGCCCGCACCGTCGAAGACGCTCTCGCCGCCGGTCGACCCGCGTTCACGAGGGCTGAGGGGGATGCAACCTTTCGTTCCCTGGACCTGGCGGCGCTCGTCGTCGCGGAGGACGACCTCGCCCGACTCGCGCCGCCGGATCGTTTAAGACTGCGGCTGTCCGGTCGCGTCAACGTCAAGGGTGACGTGGACGGTGCCGGTGCCGCGGCGGAGGCTTCCCTGCCTCGGGCGACTCCCGCATCTGTGAAGGCTGCGCGCCAGGCTTTGGCCCAGCTCGCGACGCACGGCATCGACACGACCCCGAGTGTGCCTTACACCCCATCAGTCGACGGCGAGTACGAACCACAATTCAGCGGTAAGGTGTCCCTCGAGGGCTTGCGCGTTAACCAGCTGTCCCTCGCGCCCCGTCTCAGCGGTGAGGTCGAGGCGAGCAAGGAGGGTGCGAGCATAAACGCGCGAGGAAGGGCGGACGAGCTCCTTCGCGTCGAGATGGATATCCCCAACGTCGATTCCATTCAACCGACGGAGGAATCCGCCGAGGGCCCGCAGCCCTCGGTGTCCGTATCCATCAGACGAGGCCTTCTTCGTGCGGACCTCGATGCGTCGGATGGACGCGGGGAGCTCGACATCGCCGGTCTGCGCCTCGACGATCTGGAGCTCGCTTCGCTCCGCGGTCGCGTCGAGCGCGGAAAGATCTCGATGGACCTGCGCGAGAGACGCGGCGAGGCGACGCTTCGCGTGCAGCAACCGCGACTGAGCGGTGTTCAGGGCGAGGTCCTGGATGCCGATGCCAGCTGGGACGGTCGTATCGTGCGGCTGGAGCGCGCCGCGCTCGATCAGCGCCGGTCCCTGTACACTCTTCAGGGCGAGCACTGTCTCGACGATGAGGTCTGGGAATCCCTCCCGCCGCCGCGTTCCAAGCCCGTGGAAGAGCCAGTCACCGAGGTCTCCGAGTCCATCCTGGAGGTCGTGGATCAGGTTGTCGATGGAGCGGAGGATGCCGGCTGGGTCGTGATCGACGCTGCCGATGCATCCTTGGAGGAAGGGCTCCATGCGCACCCTCTATCTGACGTCTCCGATGCGGAGAGCGACGTGGAAAACGACGCCGACGGAGCTGAGGAGACACTTGAAGCTAAAGTTGAGACAGGTGCTGACGAACATGTTGAGGCATCAGCCGCAGTCGCTACGTCCGAGGCTTCGGACCGCACGACTCCCATCAGCCAGCTGAAGACAAGCATGAAGGAATTATTCTCCTTCAAGCGCTCCAAGGCGAAGGAGGCGAGTGCGCCGGCACAGGTCACTGCGGACGCCGTAGAGGTGACCGTAGAAGCCTCCCAGGCAGCTGCGGTGGCCTCGGGGGTGACTGCAGACGCTGCCGAGGTAATTGCAGATGATGTTCTTGTCATTGCTGACACCGAAAATGAGGTGGAATCTGTTGAAGCTTCTGGGACCAGCGAGGTTGACGACACTGAAGCAACCGACGAGGAGTCCCCCACTGCCGAAGACGTGACTGCACATGAGTATGCCAACGTCGATGATTTAATGCCCGTGGCTGACGTTGAGACCGTGGATGTGAATGTTCCTGAGGCCGTCGTCGTGGCTATCAATCAGGAGGACAACGTGGAGGCTGTCACCGCCGCGGTGGAGGCGACAGCCGCGGCGACGGAAGAGAGGGCGAGCAGCTCCAACCCACTCTCCGGCGTCATGGATCGTCTCGCCGCCCTCAAGACCAAGGTCATGGAAGGTGACAGCGCCAGCGATGAGGCACAGATGGGGACCGATGTGGCCGCGTCGGAGGCGAGTGCCGCGGAGGGTACTGTCGAGCAAGAGCCGGAGTCTGTTCCCCTCGTCGAGGAGATGGAACCCGGGTCCTGGCGCCTCCTCCTCGCCGTCCCCCAGGCGGATGTCGAGGAGATGCTTCCCGCCGTGCGACTCGCCGCCGCGCTGCGCGAGGGTGCGACGCCCCTCGAGTACACCCGCGCCAAGGACCATTTCCTCGGTGCCGTCCGCCGCATCGCCATCAGGGCGTCGGAGGAGCTCGGGAGGCAGCTCGACGAGGCTGCGGCTGCAGCCGCCGCGGAGCAGCGGGTGGTGCTGAAAGAAACCACCGGCGCGACGGATGGCCGCGCGCCCGCCGACGACGCACCCGTGCAACTCCCGGGTCTCCAGGACCTGCACGGCGCATGGCGCGGTACCGTCGAGGTCAAAGGCGGCAATGGCGCCACGTTGCCGGTGACCGTCGGCGCAAACAACAGCCTCGCCGACCAGGTGTCGTCAGTGGACTTCAACGTGTCAGGCGACGGGTGGTCCTGGGGACCGTACCAAGTTCAGTCCCTCGAGGCGCAGGGTAACGTCGACGCCGTCGAGGGGCTGCAGATGCGTCGTTTCGAGCTGAGGTCGGATGGAGCCGTCGTCAAGATTGACGGTAACCTCTTCGGCGATGTTCAGAACGCGGCTTTCGCGGTCATCGACCTTCCGGCGCAGCGCCTGGCGCCGATGATCCACCACATCACTTCGGCCGCGTCTGCTTCCACGGGCGCTCCCCCGCCTCCCCCTCCCCCGTTGCCCCCCATCGCGGGCACACTCTTCGTCTCCGGTGATATCGGCGGGTCCGTATCCAGTCCGACTGGGAGTTTCCGCGCGAACCTCAGCGAGGGTCGCATCGGCCCCGTGCGCCTGGGTCACGCCAACGCCGCGGCTGAGGTCACAGAGGCCCGAACCGCGCGATTCAACGCCGAGGCGAATCCCGCGGCGAGTAACAAGCGCGGCGCGGCGCAGGTCACCCCCGGCCACCTTCGGCTGAGTGGTGTCATCCCTCTGCCGGACGCTGAGGACAGGTCCGTCGTCGTGGACTGGTCGGTTCAGGATGGCGGCATGCAGCTCATCTCCGCGCTCAGCGCCCCGAGCCTGATGCAGGGCGGGCCCGTCGAGTGGCAGGAGGGTGGCGCCGATATCACCCTCGCGGTGCGCGGCACGCTCGCCGATCCGGTGTACGACGGAGCAGCCGTGATCACCCGCGCCAAGATTGTCTCCCCGATGCTGGCGAGGCCCCTCTACCCGGTGAATGCCAACATTCGCATCCAGCGCAACACCCTTTACGCCGACCATTTCGACGCCAAGTGCGGCCCGCGCGGATCCATCAAGGTCCGCGGCGCCGTCCCCGTGCTTCACACGCGTAGGAACGGGGGTGAGACCTGGGAGGGTCTCGTCGCGCGCGCGGATGTCCAGGGCGGTATCAGGGCTGAGGCGACCGGGATCGACGTGAGGGCCCGCGCCGCGTACAGCGGCCGCCTCGACGCGGACATGGTCATCAAGGGAACCCTTCTCGAACCCGAGGTTGGAGGATCGCTGCGCCTGTCCAAGGGAACGGCGTTCATCCAGCCCAACGCGAACCAGCCCGCCGCCGGTTCGGCTGTCCCCTCGGGCGACGCCGCGTCACGAGCCGGATCCGGCGCGGTTGGCTTTGGCAACCGGGAGACGAAGCGAGGTCTCGCGGGTTTCCTGCAGAGGTCCACGCCCCCTGGATCCCCATCCGCCAAGGGAGATAACGGAAGCGAAGAACGACCGCCCCTACGTTTCCGAGGATTGAGGCTCATCGTCGGTCCCGAGCTCAGCGCGGTGTACCCGTTCGTGCTCAACTTTGGCGTCAGCGGCGAGGTTGAGATCAACGGCGTCGCCGACCCGGTTCTGATCCGACCCTCCGGCGTCATCAACTTTGAGCGCGGCGATATCAACCTCGTCGCCACGCAGGTGCGACTGAGCCGCGAGCACCCCAACCGCGCCGTGTTCGTCCCCGAGCACGGCATGGACCCCACCCTGGACGTGTCGCTCGTGGGCGCGGACCTGAGGGCCCTCGTCCAGGGCAAGGTTAGCAACTGGGCGGACAACCTGGTCATCACCCGCGGATCCGGAGCCGCCGTCGCCGCCGCCCGCGCGGGGGGTGCCGGCACGGGCGTCGGGAAGGTGATCGGCGGTGTGGCGCCCGGGGACTCCAGCTCGATCGTCGGGCCGAGCGAGAGGGACGCAGCCGTCGCCGAGGCTGCGAGGATCTTCGAGGGTCAGCTCGCGGAGAGCCTCCTGGAACAGGACGGCCAGCTGGCGTTTAGCAACCTCGCGGCGAGCACCGTCGCGACGCTCATGCCCAAAATCGAGACCGGCGGTCAGCTCGGTAAGGCTCGATGGAGGGTGACGACGGCGCCGTCCATTCCCGGCCTGCTCTCGCTCGACCCCAGCACCGATCCGTTCAGCAACATCTCTCAGATCAACCTCGGTTCGGACTGGGAGCTCATGCTTGGCGACTCGCTCCAGGCGACCATGAGCCGCAAACTAAAGGAGAGCGAGATGCAGACGAAATTCGCCCTCGTCTACAAGCTCACGGACAAGCTTCGCATGCAGCTCAACAGCGAGTCCTCCACCGAGACCAGGCTCCTGTTCGAGTTCACCACCAACACGAACTCCTCGAGCGGCAACAACGACTCCGGAAGGTCTTAATGTACAACAGCAAATTTTGTAATAATACGAACGATAGCTAGTACCTTCGTACAAGGTAGCTAGTGGCAACTCGAACGATCTCCACCAATATCGAAAGAGTGCTTGACACGCCCACGCTCGTCCAGGAAATGCGTCGTCAGTGTATCGTCCGTCACGTAGTGGGCGGTGAACCCGTGGTACGTGCTGTCGGCAAACAGCATCTCCTTCTGCCACTCGTCCTTTGGTCTCAGCTGGTGCAAGTCATAACCGCCGATGCCGGCGGTTACGAAGTGCGTCGTCCCGCCCCCCCGCCGCTCCGAGCACGCCACCTGGGCCGTGTGATCGTGCCCGTTTATCCACATGTCGACGTTCGCGCCCTCGATGAACTCCCTGATCGCCCGTCTCGCCCGTCCCTCCGCCGGGTAACGCTCGTCGTCCTTTGCGGAGCGGGCAGAGACCGAGATCAACGGCCTGTGGCCGACAACCACCCGCCACGTCGGCTTGCTCGAGCTCGTCACCCTGCGCAGCCACTCCCAGTGCTCCTCAGAGGTATCCTTCCCGGCCGCCTCCCCGAGGTGCTTTTGAAAGCGTCTGTCGTTGTCCGACTCGCTGTACTTCCCCTCGAGCGCCACCCAGTCCACGAAGATCAGTTGTAGCTTGCCCCCTCGAGGCAACGGGACGACCTCGACGTACCACGCGCTGGGCATCGACCACCTGTCGCTCTTAAGTGAGTACAGAGCCTGCGCGTTTACGTCCCCGAGATGGTCGTGATCTCCAAGACTCGGAAACCACGGAACCTTGAGAGATGCATCAGTGTAAACCTCTTCGTACTTGAAGCTGAACTGGCCATCGTTATCAGAACCAACGCCATTCGGGTAAAAGTTGTCCCCCAGGGTGACGATGAAGCGGGGTTCGTTGGCTCTAGCTGCGCACGAAATGCCGCGAGCGACGTCGAGTTGCGCGTCCGAACCCACGTCCAAACCTCGCACGCCCCAGTCTCCGAGCGCGAAGAACTTGACGGCGCCCTCAGGAGCGCTCGGGAGGGAAGACGGATCACACCGTAGATCCGCGGTGCCCACCGGAGACGCGCCCTCCCTGAACGCAAGGTGTGCACGACGAATATCCTCCCTCGTTATGCGTGCGTGCGTCGGTTGTGACGTCAGCATAACCAGAACGCACACACACACGAACGCGGCACCCATGGCGGCCCGGCGCTTTCGCGCCGTGAAGCGCATCAATATATGGTATGGATTTGGATGGAAGGAGGTGACCAAATTACTTGTGGCCCCTCAAAATCTCTGCGAGGGTACCGCCGACCCTCGGGGTGGATGTAAATACATGTTTGATCATTCACGAATATAATAGTCTACGCTACATCACAGTCCCACCACGCGACCGCCCGTCGATTCGCCTCACTTGGCAGCCTCGAGCCTCCTGCGCATCTCGATGAGCCTCTTCGCGTTGGTGTCGTACTCGCCGTCGTAGTCCTCGAAGGGCACGCAGAGGTCGCCAATCTCGACACCCGCCGCCTCGCACTCCTTGATCGCCTCGTACTGATTCAGCCTGATCTGAATCTGCCCGAGCATCTTCGTGGGCAGGTACTTGGAGTCGCCCGTCTTCGGGGGCTTCCAGCTCTGTGGCATCCAGTCCTCGCCGTCGCCAAACGGGTACTGGTCGCCGGGGACGTCGAAATCGTAGTAGAGGTCGGTGAGGTCGATGCCGTAGCCCTCCGCCTTCTTCGTGGCATCGTCCACCCTCTGCTCGATGCGCGCGGCGGAGAGCACGGAGATCGCGGCGACACCGCCGACGACGCCAAGGAACGCCGCGGCGCCGCCCGCGCCGACGGCGACCTGCTGCACCACCTCCGAGGCGGCAGCGACGGGCCGCACCGCCCCCGCGCGAGCGCCGGCACGGCCAGCCCGGTTGCGGGAGGTCAGCGCGATGGTGTTGGATATGCTAGTGGCCGCGGCTGCGCGTGGTTAAATCCGAGAAGGGGCGGGACGAAGGTCAGTCTCGGCGCGATGGTTCGGGCGTTCTCGGATCGGGCGGGAGATGTTGGTTTTGTTCGCATCGCCGTTGCATGAGACCACGGAGGCTAAGATGGACGAGATGCGGAATGGTTCGCGCGGTCGATTATCTACGGGACACTCACCCATGGTGAAGGAAGACATCTTCTGCCTGGAACGATGTCGGGACGCCCAAGGTTGTGTGCCAGATTGAAGAATGGGTGCCCGCCCTTCCCAACCAAAAGGTCTTCTCTGATTGGCGGGATCCGATCTGCCGATTCGGATTCGACTGCCACTGGCAAGCAGCCAAGACTGCGCGGCAGCGCGGGGATCTCGCGCCCATTTTGGCAACCCTTTGAGAAAAGCAAATGTGAAACCTCCGCGCGCGGGTGCACGTCGTCGAACCCCGGACAGCAAAACATCGGCGATAACCATGGTGGCCACCGCCGGCAATCAGAGCTTTCTCGGCTACCGCATCGATAAGGGCGTCCCAGGTATGATACAATGCGCGCTCCACTCTGTCCACAATCGTCCCGGAGTAATTCACGTGACTGAATTTTGCCGTGTCGTCGTTTCTCCGCAGGCTACACGGGCTACATCCCGAGCGACATGAACATCGCGGTGCCAAACAAGGGTCACACCACGCATCTCGGTAGGGACGCAGGCGTCGACGTCATGGAGAAGATCGCCATGGAGACGACCACCGCGCAGGTTCCCACCACGCTTCAAAAGTCGCAATTTCCAACCTACGAAAAGGGCGATTTCAAGGTTCCCGACGGCACCGACGGCGGGTACTGGGTGGGAGACAGACGGAAGGTCGCGGGAGCCAAGCAGGTGACGAAGAGGTTCATCGCGCGATCTTCGTACAGCCACGACGTCTGTGATCCCCGCGAGGCTGCCGGTGTCACCCACGCGCGACCGTCCATGAAGCCCCCCGCCAAACCCGGGTCCTCTGCGAGCGCCAGGTTCGACGGGACCAGCTCCCAGGTGACCCACTACGGCAAGTACGGCTCCAACCCTTTGGCGAGAGGCGCGGGGGGCAATAACATGGGTATCGGCGCCGGTATCACGCAGAGGTCCTCCA